>Ga0308015_10000428_pt1 | contig 19839 bp, 21 predicted proteins | sample Neamet231_FD_203128 | JGI IMG/M metagenome (GOLD analysis project Ga0308015, IMG submission 203128) | Marine microbial communities from water near the shore, Antarctic Ocean - #231 | ecosystem: Environmental > Aquatic > Marine > Unclassified | place: Southern Ocean | collected 2014-07-28
GTTTTTATCGGTATCAGATAAAAAAAATACTTTTGGCACTGCAACTGGGGTGTTTTTTAATGCCTGTATAACTCGATACTCCCGATCAACCGCATGCGCTGATTTAAGCAATTCTCCGGGTGGCTTCGCTCTAAGCACATAAGTTGAACGCGAAGTTTCTAGTTTATAAGTTGGATTGGATTGACCAGTGCCAAATTTTTCAATAGTTTTCAAATCGCCGAAACTATCAATATTTTTTTTTAAATATGATCCAAGGCCTAATTTTTTAAATTCAATACTTTCCATATTTTCCATAAAAGCAACATGGCTTTCAATTGGCTTTAAAACAAGAGAAACTTAAGCTAACGTAACGAAAAATTATGATACCATTGACAGTTGACCAACGTGAGCATTTGTTATCATTCAAAATCTAGAAGGAAACGAGAATGAATCTTGGAATGACCGAACGACTTAAAAAATTACGCTCTAAAGTTGCGACAATGATGCAGGAAGAAATTATACCTCTAGATGCCGAATATTTAGCTGAAGTAAGTAAGGGAGACCGATGGCAATTCACGGGTCGGCAAACAGAAATTATTGAAACTTTAAAATCAAAGGCGAAAGAACGAGGGTTGTGGAATTTTTGGTTAACGGACTCAGACCAAGGCTTTGGATTAACAACTGTAGAATACGCATATTTGGCTGAGGAGATGGGCAAAGCGCACATTGGAGCAGAGGTCTTTAATTGTAGCGCACCTGACACCGGAAATATGGAAGTATTTGAAAGATATGGTACAGCCTTAATGAAAGAACGTTGGCTAAAACCTCTTTTAAATGGTGAGATAAGGTCATCCTATCTCATGACTGAGCCCCAAGTAGCTTCATCTGACGCAACCAATCTGTCTCTATCTTGCGTTCGAGATGGCGACAGCTATGTGTTAAATGGTGAAAAGTGGTGGGCTTCTGGAGCTGGTGACCCCAGAACAGCCGTATACATTGTTATGGTCAGAACACCAAATGATGGCCCCAAACATAACCAACACTCAATGATCGTAATGGATCCTAAAACCTCAGGTATCGAAAAACTACGACCAATGGAGGTTTATGGTCATGATGATGCTCCACATGGGCATTATCATATCAAATTTACAGATGTACGCGTCCCTGTTGAAAATTTGTTAGTTGGAGAAGGTAAAGGTTTTGAAATATCTCAGGGACGATTAGGACCTGGACGGATTCATCATTGTATGCGGGCAATTGGACAAGCAGAAAAAGCTCTAGAATTGATGGTAAGAAGATCTCTTTCAAGAGAAGCTTTTGGCAAACCTATAGCTAAATTAGGGGCAAATTATGATATAATTGCAAACGCTCGGCAAGACATAGAAATGGCTAGATTATTATGTTTGAAAGCTGCCTGGATGATGGACCAAGGAGACAGACGAGCAGCAGCTCCATGGATAAGTAAAATCAAAGTAGTAGCCCCACTAGTCGCTTTAGACATTACTGATCAGGCAGTTCAGATGTTTGGTGCAGAAGGCATAAGTCAAGACACGCCATTAGCAAGACAATGGACAGGTTTAAGGACACTAAGACTAGCAGATGGACCAGATGCTGTTCATCGCAGACAGGTAGCAAGAGCAGAACTTCGAAAATACACTCAAGAAAAAGTTTAAAATAGTCTACTTTGTGATTTATTATATAATTTCTTCCAGATTAATTTCAGATACGCTATTATTAAAAAGAAACTAAATAAATTTTTGGGAAAAGAAAATGAACCCTGAATGGATTGATGGCCTTATAGGAGGGTTAATCATAGGAATAGCTGCAAGTGCATTTTTACTTATAAACGGACGAATTTTAGGTGCCAGTGGGATCTTAGGTGGTTTGGTTGATTTAAGTGGACGAAGTAATGCAGTGGAAAGGCTAAGCTTCTTAATTGGATTAATCTGTGGGCCTATTATTTTAACTCAATATTTAGGATTGCATTTAACAGGATTGACATCAAACCCTTATATTCTAATTTCTAGTGCATTATTAGTAGGGATAGGCACACGTTTAGCCAATGGATGCACCTCCGGTCATGGAGTATGTGGTTTGTCTAGGTTTTCTTTTCGTGGAATCTTTGCGACGGTTTTTTATTTATTAAGTGGTGTATTAACTATAATTGTATTTAAAAATTTAGTTGGAATCTTATAATGAAAAATATATTTGCGCTAATCTGTGGAGCAATATTTGGCATGGGGTTATATAAATCAGGCATGACAGATACAACAAAAGTTCAAGGATGGCTCGATATATTTGGAGATTGGGACCCTACTTTAGCTTTTGTTTTGGGCGGCGCTATTATACCGATGACCATAACTTGGCAATTAACAAAAAAAATTAAAAAGCCAGCTTTGGCAAGTTTATTTCCAAAAAAACCAGAACAAAAAATTTCAAAATCACTTATAATTGGCTCCATCATGTTTGGCGGCGGTTGGGGATTATCAGGGCTTTGCCCAGGCCCAGCCATTGCTTCGTTAAGTTTTGGAGGCTGGCAGGGACTATTGTTTTTCTTTACTATGGCCCTAGGTATGATAATGACACCGAACATAGAAAATTGGTTCTCAAAAAAATAAAAATTCTCAACAATTAAATAGAAAAATATAATTTACATATTACTAGTAAAACGGATTAACAATGACATTAGAAATTCCAAAGCTTAAAGCAAAAGACGCCCCAGACCTTTCTAGATTTGATTGGGCCGATCCTCTTAGATTTGAAGATCAACTAAGTTCTGATGAGATAATGATTAAAGATAGTGCAAAGTCATACGCGGCTGAAAACCTTCAACCTCGTGTGTCCGACGCATTTGCTCATGAAACTACAGACATAAAAATCTTCGAAGAAATGGGTGAAATGGGCCTTTTAGGAATAACGATACCTGAAGAATATGGAGGGCTAGGAAGTAGTTATGTGTCATATGGATTAGTCGCAAGAGAAATTGAAAGAGTAGATAGTGGCTACAGATCTATGATGTCTGTACAGAGTTCTTTGGTTATGTATCCAATTTACGCTTATGGGAGCGAAGAACAGCGTCAAAAATATCTACCAAGCCTATCCAGTGGGAAAAAAATTGGTTGTTTTGGATTAACAGAAGCAGAGGCTGGTTCAGACCCAGGTGCTATGAAAACAAGGGCTTTAAAAACAAAAACTGGGTATAAAATTTCTGGTTCAAAAATGTGGATCTCCAATGCACCCATTGCAGATATCTTCGTCGTTTGGGCCAAATCTGATGAGCATGGTGGAGCAATAAAGGGTTTTGTTTTAGAAAAAGGGATGAAAGGTTTAAGTACTCCAAAAATTGAAAATAAAATGAGCCTGAGAGCTTCGATAACTGGCGAAATTGTTATGGAAGATGTTGAAGTTGGCGAAGATTCACTATTGCCTCATGTTTCTGGCCTCAAAGGTCCATTTGGGTGCTTAAATCGCGCTAGATATGGTATAAGCTGGGGTGTTCTAGGCTCAGCAGAAGCTTGTTGGCACGCCGCTCTAAGTTATGGCTTAGATCGCAAACAATTTAAAAAACCTTTGGCAGGAACTCAATTATACCAAAAAAAGCTTGCAGATATGATGACCGAAATAACTCTTGGATTGCAAGCCAGCCTTCAAGTTGGAAGATTGATGGACCAAGCTAAAGCTGCACCAGAAATGATTTCTATCGTAAAAAGAAATAATTGTGGAAAAGCTCTGGAAATCGCGCGTCATGCCCGTGATATGCACGGCGGAAATGGCATAAGTTTAGAATATCAAGTTATTCGCCATATGCTAAACTTAGAAACCGTTAATACTTATGAAGGAGCACATGATGTCCATGCTTTAATATTGGGCAGATCTCAAACTGGTATCCAGGCATTCTTCTAAGCTCTAACGACACAAATAAGCTAAACTCATCCCACTGGGAAAGATAGTTTAAAGGGTTTAACAGTTTCTAAGATCTTAATCGCACACCTTTTGGGTCAAATGGAGGTTCAGCTAACATTACCGCTTCATGATTTTGACCAATTACAGCAACGTGGAATTCATTACCAGGCAGAGCATAATCAGTCTTGATCATACATATAGCAAGTGATTTATCACATGTATAACCATAGGCACCTGATGTAACCCTACCAACAGGCGTACCATCCTTCAAAAATACAGGCTCCCCACCTACAGGATCAGCATCCTGGTCTGCAGTTACCTCAAGAACAACTAGCTTTTCCCGAGGCTCAAGATCCTTAATTTTTAAGTAGGCCTCTTTTCCAAGAAAATCGGGTTTATCTAGTTTTATCAATCTTTCTAAGCCCACCTCTTGTGGCCAATACTCTGGCGAGTATTCCCGTCCCCAAGAGCCATAACCTTTTTCAACCCTGAGACTTAACAATGATCGTCCCCCAACCGGTCTAACTCCCAAATCCGCACCTGTGTCCAACAATGCTTCATATAATTTCAATTGATTTTCAGTCTTTACATAAATTTCCCAACCCAAATCACCAGTAAAACTCACTCTTATCGCTATTGCGTCTATACCAGCGATTGTTATCGATCTTGATCGCATAAACTTCCAACTCTCAGTTGACAAATTATCCTGCGTCATTCGACTTAAAAGCTCTCTAGATTTTGGACCAGCAACGTTAAAGCCACACATTTCTTCAGTTAAGCTTTTAAAGCTAACTGACTTAGGACGCGGCACCATTTCAAAAAATCGAACATGGTATCGTTCGGCCATTCCAGATCCAACTATGAAAAAATGTTCTTCATTTAACTTTGTAACCGTAAAATCACCTGCAACTCCGCCTCTAATTCCAATCAACGGCGTTAAACAAGATCTTCCAATTTCTTTTGGAACATTATTTGCAATAACCTTATCAATCCAGGCGGCTGCACCTTCACCCTTAATTTCATACTTTCCAAAATTTGAAACATCTACTATTCCAACATTTATTCTCAAATTATCACATTCAGATTTTACGTGATGCCACCACTCTTGCCTTTTAAAGCCATAATCTTCTTTAGCCTCGACACCTTTAGGAGCAAACCAAAGAGGATGTTCCCAACCGTAGTTTAATCCGAACACACAGCCTAATTCCTTTTGTTTTTTGTAAACAGGGCGTGTTTTAAGAGGGCGCCCAGCATCTCTTTCCTCATAAGGCATATGTATTTTAAATCTATTGCCATACTGGTCGCGAACGCGTTCTTTTGTAAAAGCCTTGGTTGCCCAATGTCCATAACGCGCTAAATCCCAAGGAAACATATCATATTCCGGTTCACCATCTATAATCCATTGTGCAGACATCAAGCCAAGGCCTCCAGATTGTGAAAATCCTGGAATAATGCCACAACAGCAAAAATAATTTTTTAATTCTGGAACTGGACCAAATAGAGCAGAGCTGTCTGGCGACCATATCATTGGTCCATTTATGACTCTCTTAACACCTGCTTCAGCGGCCAAAGGCACACGATCCATCGCTCTCATCACATTATCCATGATCCGCTCTAAGTCATCTGCAAATAATTCATGTCCAAAGCCCTGTGGAGTGCCATCCTCTGCCCAAAAACGAACATCTTTTTCATACGCACCTATTAACAAGCCATTGCCTTCTTGTCGTAGATAGTATTCACCATCTCGATCTGCCACGGAAGGTAAACGCCGATCCATTTTTGCAATTTCATCAATTGTTTCTGTAACAAAATATTGATGTTCAGTGGGCTGTAACGGCAATTCAAAGCCAGCTAAGGCGGCAACTTCTCTGGCCCAAAGACCCGCAGCATTAATTACCCATTCCGTCTTTATATTGCCATTAGGTGTCTCAACAATCCAACTCCCATCTGACTGTTGCTCTGTGGCTGTTACTGGAGTGAAACGATGTATTTCTGCACCCATTTTTCTTGCACCCGCTGCGTAAGCTTGTGTAACTCCAGAGGGATCAACATTACCTCCATCAGCTTCAAACATTATGCACCGCACTCCATCGTAATTAACAAAAGGATGAAGCTTCTCAGCTTCTGCACGACTGACTTCATAAAAATCAACATCAAAATAACGGGCCTTTTTTTCTTGCAATTTCAACTGATGTACTCGATCTTCAGTTTGTGCTAAATAAAGAGAACCCGGTTGGAAAACTCCACAACCTTGACCAGTTTCCGCTTCTAACTCTTTATATAGTTTCATCGTATAATACTGAAGTTTCGAAATATTATTGTTGTCATGAAGACCATGTAAATTTGCGGCTGCATGCCAAGTGGATCCAGATGTCAACTCATCACGCTCTAATAACACGACATCGGTCCAACCTAATTTTGCCAAGTGATAAAGAATTGAACAACCAACAAGACCTCCACCAATTACAACTGCTTGTGCATGAGTTTTCATTCTTTACTCCAAATATACTTTTTTTGGAGACTGCCATTAAAATAAAAAAGAATCTTTCATAATTTATATTATAAACTTTTCTTATAATAATTATTACTTTATATTATGATTATGAAAGTACCAGATACTAAACTTTTAGAGACCTTTCTTATTATCGCTCAAGAGCGCAACCTAATTTCTGCTGCTAGTACTTTGGAGGTGAGCCAACCCACACTGACACAAAGACTACAAAAATTGGAAAAGTTTCTAGGATCTTCATTGTTCTATCGTAATGTTCGACCATTAGAACTTACCAAGCTTGGTCAAAAAATGCTTCTGGAAGTACCAAAAATATTAAATCATAATCAGAAATTTTGGACAAATATTAAAACTTTCAATCAAACTCCCCAATCATTATTACGATTGGGAATGCCTGATAGTCTATCAGAGATAATGGGTGCAGAATGTCTAAATGCATTATCAAAAATGGCAAAGAGAATAGAGCTAAAATCTGGGATCTCTCCAGGATTAGAAAACTCTTTCAGAGCGTTCGAATTTGATTTTGCAATAGATACAGATCCTTTTGAAAAACACTCAAATTGTGAAATAATTTCGTTATTTAATGATCCTTTTATAATTGTAACACCCAATAGCTGGAAAAATAAAAATCTAAACTCCTTAGTAAATCAAAACCCTTTGGTCGGTTATGGTAGAAGTTCGAAATTTGGTGCAACATGTTCAAAAATAGTCGAAAATCTTGGGATAGACACTCAACCAAGATTCAACTTTGACAGCACACAAAGCTTATTAAGGTTTGTTCAAGCTGGACATGGTTGGGCAGCAACATCAGCATTATGCTTATTTCAATCACCTAATGCTTTAAAAGATATAGCCATCAGAAAGTGCCCAACGGCTGAATTTAGAACCTTTTCATTACTTTACCGACTAGACGATACCAAGTTGGCAAACAAAGTATCAAATAAATTTATTGCTGTATTTGATAAACTAATCAATGGTCCATGGGCTTCCATGAGTAAAGAAGCAGCAGAAATGGTGAAGGATCACAATAACTACTCCTCTCTTCCATGATTAATCAAAACCTCTTTTGCTTCCATAGCTTGAGTAATACCAGCTTCCAACGAAAAAACATATGCTGCAGTTAATAAAAAACAACCATGATCAACATCTCCATTTGCTATAAAAAATTTTCCTGCCTTCAAGTACAAAATACCAAGCGTGGTCGTATCATTCACATCATGAGCCGCCATAATCTTTTGATTTAAGGCTTCCTGGTTCATTTATTTTTGGATGGAGCTCGGGCTTCTTCAACTTTATTAGCAATCCAATCATGGAAAAGAAAAGTTGGACTATCCATAATAGGAGCAAATTTTCCACCATCGAAATGAATTCCACTTCTGCCTTTTTGCATTCCCTCAACGACGAAAATATCTTCAGACAAAACTCCCTTCCATAATCGAGCATTCTCCTTAATTAATTCGTCGAATTCTGGTTCATGTTCAGGATTAAATGGATAAAAAATCTCGTTTCTTTCAATAGTTCTATTCGGCCCTTGCGGTAACAAAATAATGGCATATGCATGGTCACGTTGTGCTGCGAATAAAACATTCGGGAAAAAAGAGACATATTCAGCCCCTTCGTTCCAAAATTCTGACAAGCCTGAGAAATCTGGGAATCGCAAACCGTCATCAGCTTCAATTTGGCGATATACTTTAGTACCCTGTCCTGAAAATTTTCCTGATTCTTCAATATGATAATGATCTTCAAGACGTGAGTAGCTATTTAGTCCTGGATGAATCCATGGAAGGTGATAGCTTTCACAATAATTTTCAACTGCTAGCTTCCAATTACAAGCCACATCGAATGAGAACGAACTTTCTTTGCCACCATGAAACAGTGGCTTATCAAGCTCTTTCCATCTTTTCATCAGTTTTTCTGCATATTTAGTAAACTGAGGTGCTTTGCCAGATATATTAACAAATACGACTTCACGATAGATGTAAGAATTTATTTCTATTAATCCCAATGATTTTCTATCTATACTTTCATCAAGATTATGACCAGGACCACCCGCATGCGGTGTTGAGCGCAACCCACCATCTAATCCATAACACCAACTATGGTATGGACATCTAATAGTACCTCGAACATTTCCCGCCGCTTGGATCAAAATCATACCACGATGTCGACAAGTATTTTGGTACACTCTTATTGTATCTATATTTTCGCGCACAATTAACAATGGCATTCCGGCAAACTCAACAGGAAAAACATCCCCCTCATTCGGAACATCTGCCCCTATGCCTATTCCAACCCAATTATCAAATAAAACAGCTTTTTTTTCCTCATCAAAAACAGATTGATCAACATAATGTTCGTTAGGTAAACCACGCGCAATACTTATCGGTTGTAGAGTTTTACTTAAATCTGAACCACTTGAATTCATCAAATCAATCCCACATTCATTAAATTTAAATATCTTGATAATAGATTATATTATGAATTTTTAAATAAAAATAACGACCAATTATGTCGTTTTTATCATTAGATTAACTATGTCAATTTACTTGGAGATTTCCAATCTATCACGGAACGCATCAAGACCATCTACAAAAGCTTCATAAGTACCCTTTTCACTCATAAAAGCTTTTAACGTAGAATTTAATCCACCCTCAGTTGAAAGGCTCTCCAAAGCATTCTTGAATCTTCCACATTCCTCATCCGGCATAAAGTCAAGGTATCCCTTGAATAAGTGTGTCACGTAAACTTCTGAGCTCAAATCATTCCCCGTTCTTTCAGATAACCATTTAGAAGCCACATCAAAAAGAGAAAATATTGGTGATAATGTAGCCGAAATAGCAAAATGTGGCGCAATATCAGCAGCATTTTTCAACACTATAATCGGGTTATTACTTCCATATAAATCTTCCAACGCTAAACTACGTGGGAAAACAGGTAACGGACAGCCGCCTTTTGCTATAAAGGGTAACGGAATTGTGATAGAGATATTTTCTGCAGGATAGCAATAATCTATTAATTGCTCATTAGTAGTGTGTGCCATTACAGAGATTATTTGCTGGTCCTTCCTAAAGTTTAATTTTGGCAATACTTTTGATGCCACTGTGGACATCAAACAAATAAATATTATATCAGAGTTTGAAATTACTTTTTCATTAGTGCCAGAAATCACTTCGCTATAAACTTCACTTAATTTTTCGGCTCTTTCAAAATTCCTATTAGAAATCCATATATGATGCCCTTGACCAGCTATCCCTCTAATCAATGCCTCTGCAATCTCACCCGTGCCAATAAAGCCTACATTCATCATAACCTCACTAATAATTTAAAGAAATTCACCGTAATACGGTTTGTTATCAAACTTTTGAATTAATTAAGTCAATATCTATTGACGAAAATGCTAGTGAAAGGCATGAAACATAAAATGATATACAAAATTTTAAAAAATAACGAATGGATTGACTTAAAGAGAAACGGTGTGACTTCTGGTGCTCCTATCGATATTAAGGATGGATACATACATTTTTCCACCTCCTCACAGGTCGAGGAAACTGTAAAAAAATATTTCACTGGTGTTGAAGACTTATTCATCGCTGCTATCGATGATACCAAGATAGCAGATGATCTAATTTGGGAAACGGCACGGAACAATAAACTTTTTCCACATCTCTATAGAAAACTTAAACTGACTGAAATAATTTGGTGTAAACCCCTTTTATTAAAAAATGGTATTCATATTTTTCCAGCCAAATTACCATGAAACTTTATGAACGTATAACCTTACCAATACTTCATTCTTTAGAACCAGAAATGGCGCATAATCTTTCCATAACGGCACTTAAATCTAATCTTATTCCTGGACCTGGTAAATTAACGTCTGATCGTTTGACAGTTAAAATTTTAGGCTTAAACTTTCCAAACCCTATCGGATTAGCAGCTGGGTATGATAAAAATGCAAAAATTATTCCACAATTAATGAGAATAGGTTTCGGGTTTATTGAGGTGGGCGCAGTAACACCAAAACCACAAAATGGAAATCCGAACCCACGCCTTTTCCGATTAAACGAAGATTTAGCTATAATAAATCGACTTGGATTCAATAATCTTGGAATGAACAAAATAAATAAGAGATTAACGTTATATTCTGGGGATGGAATAATAGGCTTAAATATTGGTGCTAATAAAGATAGTATAAATAGATCCAATGATTATTCTGAAGTCTTGTCACACACATATAATTCCATCGACTTCGCTACTATAAATATTTCTTCTCCAAACACAAAAGATCTCAGAAATCTTCAAAAAACAGCATCTTTGAGAAAACTTTTAAAAAGTCTTCGTGATACAAGGGCCAACATACCAAAAAAAATCCCACTTTTTTTAAAAGTTGCACCTGACCTGACTAAATCTGATATTAAAATGATTACTGACCTAGTACTACAATTTGATATTGATGGGATAATTACTACAAACACCACTTTAGAGCGTGAAAATTTACGAAGTAAGTATAAGAATGAACAAGGGGGACTATCGGGCCGGCCACTTTTTATAAAATCAACCAAAATTCTGGCACAATTCTCAAAACAAACTAGAGGACAAATACCATTAATTGGTGTTGGTGGCATTTCTTCAGCAGAAGATGCGTATATTAAAATAAAAGCTGGAGCAAGTATTGTTCAGCTTTATTCTGCCCTAATTTATAATGGCTTTTCTTTGGTTGAAAAAATTCTTTCAGACCTAGACCAAATTATTAAAAATGATGGGTACAAAAATATTAGCGAAGCCATAGGAATTGAAAAAGAAAAATGGTTGTGAAAACTATTATTTGGCACAATCCAAAATGTTCAAAATCACAACAGGCCTTAGAATTACTTATTAAAGGCAATGTATTTCCAAAAATTCAACTTTACCTTCAGGACCCTCCATCAAAGAATGAAATTAAAGGAGTTTTATCAATTTTAAAACTTAATGTGATTAGTATTGTTAGAAAAACAGAGGCCGAATTTAAATCCTTAGATCCTTATATTCTAACAAATGAAGAATTATTAATAGAAATACTAACAAAGAACCCAATACTAATTGAAAGACCAATTGTTATTTTGGGCAAAAAGGCTCTTATTGCTAGACCACCCTCCTTAATTAAAAGTTTTATAAAATATTAAACTTCTTCTTCGATATTAAAATATTTAATCAACAGTGTAATAGCTCTAACTACAAACAAAATCATCATAGATGCCCAGAGGCCATGATTCCCATAAGAACCAAACAATAGCCAAACTGAAAAACAAAAAATCACAAATGATATAGCCATACCATTGCGCATATCTTTTGTTCGAGTTGCTCCAATAAAAATTCCATCCAAAATAAAAGCAGGAAATGCCAATATGGGCGCAATTATCATCCAAAATAGATATTTCTGAGTAAAAAGCTGAAGTTCCAATGACTTGGTCATAACTGCAATTAAATTCTTACCAAAAAGTAAATATAATAATGACATCAAAAATGCAGCAACAAAGCCCCAAAATAACGTCAGCAATGAAATTTTTCTAAACGAGTTTGCGGATCTAGCACCAACTGCCTGCCCTACTAACGTCTCAGCACTATACGCAAAGCCATCTAAAGTATATGATGTCATTATAAGAAATTGTAATAAAATCTGGTTTGCTGCTAATGTTGTGTTATCCAAATTAGAACTAAAAAACATAAAAGATAGGAATGCTGCTTGTAAGAGAAGAGACCTAACTAGAATATCAAAATTAACCTTGGACATATTAATTAATTTTTCTTTATTCATTACCAACTGATATGATCTCCATAGAGAACCAACAAAAGCTGAACGACAAATATATAAGCCAATAAAAAATGCCGAGATTTCAGCAAAGACAGTTGCAATTGCCACACCTTCAACACCCCATCCAAATCCAATGACGAATAAAATATCTAATAAGATATTAGTTCCATTCATCCACAACTGCAAAAATAACACCATACGAGTTTTCTCGCGCGCTATTAACCAACCTAGTATTCCGAAAATAGAGATGGCAGCAGGAGCAGAATAAATTCTTATTTTCATATACTTATAGGCTAAACTTTCTACCTCACTTGAAGCTGGTGAAATTTTGAAAGCACTCCAAAATATAAAATCCTTGAATAAAATTAAAATAAAGCCCCCAATAATTCCAACTAACAAAGCTCGGCTGAATAAAGCAATTATTTCACCATGATCCCTCTTGCCAACAGCTTGCGCCGTTAAACCTGTAGTTCCCATCCTAAGAAATCCGAAAATCCAATAAATCGCAGAAATTATAATTGAACCAATACCAACTGCCCCGATTGGAACAATTTGTCCAAGTTGACCAATAACTGCCGTATCAACTAACCCCAAAAGTGGAATGGTTATATTTGATAGTATTATTGGAACTGATATTGTTAAGATACGCTTGTGAGTAATACTTAAACTATCCACGATTAGACGGCATTAAAAAGTGTCCAGATGCTTGTGCAAACAATTTATTACGATTGTCTTGCCAAGCCTCAACCTGAACAGATGCATACCTTCGTCCTGCTCTTTTTACCTCAGCTTTAGCGTAGGCATCCCTCGGTAATCCAGAGCGCAAATAATCGACAGTAAAATCAATTGTTTTCGGTATTTGCTTTTGTGATAGATTTATCTCACTTTTTAAATTTGCGTCTTCATGGTTTTCTATCCTGTTCCATATCGAAACCCAAGAAAGTCCAAATATAGCAGTTATTTCAAGAAATGATGCGGTTACACCACCATGAATCGCAGGCAGTGCAGGGTTACCAATTAACTTTGGGCTAAAAGGAAGGATCGCTATTAATTCATCACCCTTTCTATCAAACTCAACTCCTAAGAAAGTTACGTATGGTACATTAGATACTAAGCTTTCTAACAGCAAATCTCGGCGTTTATCTAACTGTCTGGACATATTTAGATCCTTTGTCATTTTTTATCGTTCAGAGCTTGAACCGTAAAAGCTCCAGTTGCAGTTGCGACAGGACGACTTTCATCTTCATCATAAGCAGTAGCTCTAACGAATGCTATTGATCGAGTAACATGATAGCATTCAGCTTTGGCAGCAATTCGATGGTTTGGAGTGGCAGTTCGCATATAATCAATCCTAAAGTCCAACGTTGATGTAATCGCTGGAACTGAGGGATGGCACATAACAGCTGCACCACAGCAGCTATCTAATAATGAAGAGACAACTCCTCCATGTAAGACCCCTGTACTAAGATCTCCAATGAACCTTTTATCGTAAGGCATGGATATTGTAGCATATCCATTCTCGATCAAATCCAACGACATCGATAGCTCTGTTGAAAAAGGTATTGCCTTCATAAATTGCTTTGCAATATTGGCTTTTGAGTTTAAATTATTTTTTGTCATTCACTTTCTTTCTAGTAACCCCATGTATTTTGCATGATTTTATTAACGTAGGTTAAATTTTTGAAAATCAGATGTTTAATGGATAAGAATTTAATTTTATGTGCATAAAAGTTATCAAATGTACAACGTTTTAAGTGAAATTATTTTTATTAAATTTACTTTTCCCGAACTGAGAACTTGAAATTTAACCGAAAACTGCTACGTTATGTTCCACAGACTAAAGTTAGGAACCATTATGAAAAATTGCATAAGTTTCAAACAAATGTGCGAAAAGTTTGGATGTACTGCCCGAACACTCCGGCATTATGAGGAGATTGAGTTATTATTTCCTCAAAAAGAGGGCCGGAGCCGTTGGTATTGTCGACGTGAGATAGCTCGAATGAAGCTCATTATGCGTGGCCGTAGATTTGGGTTTTCTCTAGAGGGAATACGTCAATGGCTTTTGATGTATGATGGCGAAAAAAATAATCTTGATCAAATCAATACTTGGATAGAAATGGCCACTAATCAAATTGAAGAGCTCAAAGCAAAACGTATAACACTAGACCAAAGTATAAATGAATTAAAATCACTGCGTGATTACTCAATAAAATCGCTAGAAGAAGGCAACCCCTCTCTTTAGATAGAAGATGACCTAACGTTAACGTCAACTTAATCTATTGATAAATAAAAATACTCAGATATTGTTTTTAATATTATTTGAGGGGAATTTATGACAAGTTATTATATGAATATTCGCGAAATGTGCGAAGAATTCAATGTGACTCCAAGAACTCTGAGATTTTACGAAGCGAAAGAATTAATTTTTCCAATCAGAACTGGCCAAAGACGAAGTTATACACATCAAGACAGAGGTAGATTAAAACTAATTCTCCAAGGCAAACGATTTGGATTTTCTCTCGAAGATATAAGACAACTTTTGAATCTTTATAATTTGGGAGATCAGAGATATACTCAGTACCTTCAAACGATTGAAAAATCAAAAGAGCGGTTAAATGCCATGATTTCTCAGAGAGACGAGCTCTCCGAAGCTATAGAGGATCTAAAGGCTCACCTTATTCAAGGAGAGCACGAATTAAAAAAATTGAAAAAAAAACGGATACTAGAAACTTAATTTAGAGATTATATTATGACAACTTACACTGCACCAACAAAAGATATGGCCTTTGTTTTACACGAACTATTAGAAATCGAAAAACAAGAAATTCCTGGCTATAGTGATTTGACGCCAGATTTTACTTCAGCAATTTTAGAAGAGGCTGGGAAGTTGAATTCAGAAATATTACATCCTCTTAATGCTATTGGTGATAAAGAAGGTTGTAGGCTTGAAAATGGTGTTGTCTACACCCCAACAGGTTTTAAAGAAGCCTTTAATCAAATACGATTAGGTGGATGGACTGGCATTGATTGTGATCCAAAATATGGGGGGCAAGGTATACCTTCAGTTTTAGCTATGCAAACTGCTGAAATGTTTGCATCGTCAAATCAAGCATTAGCTATGTACCACGGGCTTACGCATGGAGCCCAATCTGCAATCTCAGCCCATGGAACTGACGCTCAAAAGGAAACTTACCTGCCTAATATGATTTCTTGTAAATGGACGGGAACAATGAATCTCACTGAACCTCACTGTGGGACTGATTTAGGATTAATGCGCACCAAGGCAGAAGCAAATAAAAATGGTCTTTATAAAATTACTGGTCAGAAGATCTTTATATCAGCCGGTGAGCACGATTTGTCAGAAAATATTATCCACCTAGTTTTAGCTAAAATACCAAATGGTCCAGATGGTATTAAAGGAGTTTCCTTATTTATTGTACCTAAATATTTAATTAATGAAGATGGCACATTAGGAGTTAGAAACAACTTAAGTGTAGGAAGCATTGAGGAAAAAATGGGCATCCATGGTAATTCAACTTGCGTTATGAATTATGATGGGGCGACAGCTTATCTACTAGGCGAAGAGCACAAGGGAATGCGTGCGATGTTCACAATGATGAATGAAGCGCGTTTAGGAGTTGGTTTACAAGGCTTGGGACAGGCAGAAGTGGCATACCAAAATGCTGTAAGTTACGCTAAAGATAGGTTGCAAGGGAGGGATATTACTGGAGCTAAACATCCCCAAAAACCTGCAGACCCCTTAATCGTTCACCCCGATATAAAACGAAACTTATTGGCACAAAAAAGTTTTATTGAAGGTGCTCGAGCGTTTACATCATGGAGCGCTATGCTTTTTGATAAATATGAACGAGAAGACGACAAGAGTGCTGATGGGATTGTTAGCTTATTAACTCCAGTTGTTAAGGGCTTTTTGACTGATATGGGTTATGACATGACGATACAAGCACAACAAATATATGGCGGGCATGGTTATATTGAAGAACATGGCATGAGCCAATTCACTCGAGATGCACGAATAGCTATGATTTATGAGGGAACAAATGCCATTCAAGCCCTTGACCTAGTTGGTAGAAAACTTGGGAAAGATAATGGCAAACACGCTCTGTCTTTCTTTGAAATAATAACAAGCTTTATAGATGAGAATAAAGATAACTTGCCTTTAAATGATAAGTTTTTAGAAAAGCTAAAACTCGGTTCTAAAGATCTTCAAACCGCATCTCTATATTTTATGCAAAATGGTATGAAGAACCCATATGATGCTTTAGCAGGTTCATACGATTTTATGCACATGATGGGTCATGTCTGCTTGGGATTGATGTGGTCAAGAATGGCCAAAATATCAATGAAAAAACTAGAGGTAAACTGCTCTAATTCAGCATTTTACAAGACAAAAATTAAAACTGGAGAATTTTATATGGAACGCTGGATGCCCATGACATCACTACATCTAAATCGAATTCAATCCGGATCAAAAACAATTATGTCCATGAATGCAGAGGATTTTTGATAAAATAAAACTATTCTAAATCAAAATATATAATATATAAAATTTGATATATATAAATATATCAAAATCTTATACTAGGAATTAAGTATACAAAGTAATTGGAGAACTAAGATGACATTTGCAAACCTGAAATCTAATTGGATGACTGACGAGCACAAAATGATTTCAGAAATGACTGCAAATTTTATTAATACAGAATGGGCGCCAAAATTTGATAAATGGCGAAAACAAGGCGAAATGGATCGCAGCACTTGGAAAGAAGCGGGTGAACTAGGGTTATTATGTCCTTCGATTCCTGAACAATACGGTGGAGCTGGTGGAAACTTTGGCCATGAAGCGGCAATTTTAATTGAAGGAAGCAGAGCTAATCTAGCGAGTTGGGGGCATGCAATACATTCGGGGATTGTTGCTCATTATGTTTTGCATTGTGGCACGCAAGAACAAAGAGAACGATGGCTACCAAAGATGGTTTCAGGTGAGTTAGTTGGTGCGTTAGCAATGACTGAACCATCTGCAGGTTCAGATGTTCAAGCGATAAAAACTAGGGCAATCAAAGATGGCAACTCATACAGATTAACTGGGCAAAAAACATTCATAACTAATGGTCAACACGCTAATTTAATACTTGTGGCGGCAAAAACAAATCCGTCTGAAAAGGCTAAGGGAACGTCTTTAGTGGTTGTGGAAACTGATGGAGCAGAAGGTTTTTCTAGGGGTAAAAAATTAGAAAAAATTGGTATAAAGGCTGCTGATACTTCTGAATTATTTTTTGATAATGTGGAGATTCCACCAGAAAATATTTTAGGCGGAGAAGAAGGGCAAGGCTTCTATCAAATGATGCAGCAACTTCCTCAAGAACGCTTAATAATTGGCTGTGGGGCAGTTGGGGCAATGGAAGGCGCAGTTCAAAGAACTATCGATTATTGCAAGGAAAGAGAAGCATTTGGTAAGCCCATTATTCATTTTCAAAACACACGATTTAAATTAGCGGAATGTAAGACCCGTACTGTCGTTGCAAGAAGCTTTCTGGATAATTGTATCGAAGCGCATCTAAATAATGAATTATCCGTTGAAACCGCGGCAATGTGTAAATATTGGCTTACAGATGAACAAAATCAAGTGATTGACGAGTGCTTACAATTGCATGGAGGATATGGGTTTATGCAAGAATATGCCATTGCTGAAATGTGGACTGATGCAAGAGTGCAGCGAATATATGGTGGCACAAATGAAATAATGAAAGAGTTAATTTCTCGAAACCTGTAAGGGGATCTTATGACTATAACATTACATTGTTTTGGTGAAAGCGGTAACTCCTATAAAGCCGCATTAAGTTTAGAATTGTCTGGTTTAAAATGGACTCCCGAAAAAGTTGATTTTTTTAATGGAGCAACAAGAACAGATGAATTTAAGACACTAAATATACTTGGGGAAGCACCAGTTATGGTTGATGGGAATATAACATTGACCCAATCAGGCGCTATTCAACAATACATCGTAGATAAGTCTGGAAAACTGGGTGGGTTGCCAGAAGATAAGTATGAAATACTGAGATGGATATTATTCGACAATCACAAGATGTCATCTCAAGCAGGTAATACAAGATTTATGATGAATTTTTTACCTGAGAAGCATAGAAGTGGTGAAGTAATAAAATTCATGCAGGGACGGTTAAGTGCTGCATATCATTTATTAAACTCAGCATTAAAAGATAAGAATTGGCTAGTAGGTAATAAAATTACAATTGCAGATATTGCTAACTGTGGGTATCTTTTTTATCCCGAGCCATTTGGGTTTGATAGAAAAAAATGGATAAATATTGACAGATGGTTATCAAATATTGAAGAAACACCTGGGTGGAAACACCCTTATGATTTAATGCCAGGCAATCCAGCTGACAGACTTTAAAGTGGAGTAAAAAATGATAGATGCGTACATTTATGATGCGGTTCGAACACCGCGTGGAAAAGGTAAAAAAGATGGCACTTTGCATGAAGTTACAGCAGTTAGTTTATCCTCTAGGACATTAAATGAACTAGCTAATAGAAATAATTTGACCGGCCATGCCGTTGAAGACGTTATTTGGGGTAATGTTACTCAAATTGGTGAACAAGGCGCATGTCTAGCCCGTTCAGCAGTGCTCGGATCTAATCTAGACGAAAGCATTCCTGGAGTTTCAATAAATCGTTTTTGCGCAAGCGGTCTTGAAGCCGTAAATATGGCAGCTAACCAGGTAAAAGGTGGAGCAGGTGATGCCTTTATTGCTGGGGGTGTAGAAAGTATGTCCCGTGTACCTATGGGAATGGACGGTGGTGCAATAGCAGTCGATCCAGAGCTAACAATGAAAAATTACATAGTACCGCAAGGAATTTCAGCCGATATAATTGCAACAAAATACGGTTTCTCGCGTGACGAATGTGATGCCTATGCAGTTGAAAGCCAGAATAGGGCAGCTATTGCAGAAGCAGAAAATAGATTCGCAAGATCTAGAATATCTTTGAAAGATCAAAATGGGTTAACTATCTTGGGAAATGACGAAATGATCCGAAAGACTGATATGCAGTCATTAGGGGCTCTCAGACCATCGTTTAAAGACATGGGAGAAGTTATGCCCGGATTTGATAAAATTGGTATATTGAGATATCCAGAATTGGAAAAAATTAATCATGTGCATCACGCTGGAAATTCATCTGGAATTGCTGATGGTGCGGCTGCGATGCTAATCGGCAATAAAGAATACGGCGAGCAGAACAATTTAAAACCACGCGCAAGATTCAAAGCAACAAGTAGGATTGGAACTGATCCAACAATAATGCTTACCGGGCCAATTCCTGCAACAGAACGCGTTTTAAAAGCCGCTGGAATGAGTATAAGTGATATAGATTTATTTGAAGTAAATGAAGCATTTGCATCTGTAGTTTTGCGTTTCATGCAAGCCTTTAACGTTGATCATGGAAAAATAAACGTTAACGGTGGCGCAATAGCGATGGGACATCCTTTGGGTGCAACTGGCGCAATGATTTTGTCGACCTTGTTAGATGAAATGGAACGTTCAGATAAGGAAACCGGATTAGCAACGCTCTGCATAGGATCGGGTATGGGTGCTGCAACAATTATTGAACGCGTTTAGAA
>Ga0308015_10000433_pt1 | contig 19635 bp, 20 predicted proteins | sample Neamet231_FD_203128 | JGI IMG/M metagenome (GOLD analysis project Ga0308015, IMG submission 203128) | Marine microbial communities from water near the shore, Antarctic Ocean - #231 | ecosystem: Environmental > Aquatic > Marine > Unclassified | place: Southern Ocean | collected 2014-07-28
ATGAGTCCGATTTGTCAATGAGTTAGCAAGGGCGCTCATTTGAGCCTAACACGGCAGATTAAGTAGCTACTTCTCATAAGAAAATCATCATGGGTAAATTACTATCACTCTTTCTATTCGCTGCTACGGACGATCATGACAAGATGGATCCCAGGGCCACTGCATCGCACACAGTTTAGGAAGACGCTTGGATGATCAGGTCAGAGAGATTCCCGTGAAGGATGTCATGGCGCAGCAGGCTTACGATAAAGCTGCCTTGGCCTCAAATTTAAGGCGATAAATTTCTTTTGCGGCTGCATTCAGAAAATAGTTCACGCGGTACGCAGTACAATTAAGACTCAGGGATTAGAAATAGAATCCAACAACAGACCCACAACCTCCTAACTCGCCGCATCGCCAGCCTTACCTGTCGCACCGAAATTTGATGGAGTAGAATACTAAACGAACGTTACCGTGATATTAAAAATCGTCAATGAAAATTAGCCGTCTAAACCTGCTTTGCTTTATTTTCCTAACAACTGCTGTTGGCGCCGCCGAGATACGCGACGCAAACAGACTGCTGGTCGCCAGCAACGTGGCCGGCCAATTTGAATCGATGACACTGCTGCAAACTCGAAATATCATCCGGACATATAGCAGCATCGTAGCGATGTCCGCCGATATCGAATTACCTCAGTCTATTAAGAAGCAGATAGCAGCCTGCTACAAAAAGGCATTCGCCTGGGAAAAATTTGAAGATGGAATCACACAAATCCTATTGGATAATTTCAGCAAGGCCGAGATGACCCTGCTAACAGATTTTTATCGCAGCGAAGGCCTTCCACCTACCGAGATTACGAACTTTAAGGAGGCGATTGCCAAAGGCGAGATAATTCAGCAGCTCACTGCCGATTATATTTTTGCTAACAGTGACGGCTGCGTCGAACATGATATAGATCTCATACTCGGCTTCCTTGCCGACCCGCTGCTAGAGTCAAACAAAATCCTAACCCTCGATTAGTTTAAGAAATTTCTCAAGTCGCCCGTTTATCGACCGTTGCTGTCTGTTTACTAAGGCTCCACCAATTCAATGCGCACGCCGTCCGGCCCTGCAGCAAATGCGATTCGTATTGTGCGAAATTCGCGAGGGTTCATCGTAAACTCCACGCCATTCCCCTTCAGTTCGAACTCTGTTGCGGTGAGGTCGCTAAACTTCCAACCGATGTGATCGAAGCTCCGGCCCTGCGTCGGCGCAACTTCGCCACTCGCCTGACTCACTAGTAACAAGATGTCACCATAGTTCAAGGCGGGAAGTGCGCCCTTCCATAACTCGCGCTCTCCACCGAAATTTTCGCCATACCATGCCAGCGTGCTTTCGGGATCTGGCGACGTAAGATGAAGGTGATGCATGCCACGTAGCTCAGGGTCATCGATGATTTCAATCTTCGTGCCCCAAGGATCCTCAACGAAGCCTATCTGCATGTCGCTGAATGCGACAAGATCACCTAGCTGCTTGCCTCCATCGGCAACAACGCCAGCGACTACATTCGCCACATTGGCCATGGAAAACCCGAAATGATCGACACCAGACCCAACCGATCCTTTACCTGGGTCGCGCTCGTAAAAAATCACCGCGATATCGCCGTACATAACACGGTCGACCGGGTAGTCGGTATTGGTAGAGCGAAGAAAACGCGCCGCCTCGCCTCCGAAATGTTTTACATACCAGTTAACCGCCTCTTGCGAGCTGGTAGCAGCGAGATGAATATGGTCGTAAGGAGCCGCAAAACTTTTTACGGGAAAAAATAGAAATAAAGCAGCGAGAAATGAGTACTTTTTCATATGACAGCCTCTTTTATTATTCTGACTCTAGTGACTTTTAGTTTTCCTGGCTTTACTGAGATGCGCTAGTGCGTCATGGAGTAAACCAAATAATTTATACCTAATCGATAGGCAGCGTTTGCGTAACGAGTTGGATAGGAAGGATGGTAGGTATGTTCCCAGCCATCACCCATGTCGGAATTCCAATTAATAAGAACCATGACTCGACCTTCGTCGTCGAGAATCGCATGGTTTGTAGCGTAGTTAATACCCTGCTCACCGAAGTCATCGTTGCGAAAAAGCGCAGGAATCATCTGTGGTCCATCGATGTCGTAGTAAACGTGAAAGATTTCATGGTCCGCTTTTAGCTCTACTACTTCTCGATCGGGAAAAACCTGACTAAAAGCTGAATAGAAATTATCCCACTGTCGCTGACCCCAAAAATCGTCGATGAGCAAGAAGCCCCCGCGCAGCAAATATTCTCGCATGTTATCTACTTCGTTCGGGGTCAAACTGAGTCCGCCTCCTTGGCCTACTTCCAACATATACAAGAACGGGTAGTTGAATATTGCCGCATCGTCGAAGCGCAGCACGATGGGCTCGCTCATCACGCGGATATTAGTTAGTCGAGAAACTCCGCGCAAGAAGTTGATATCAGCATCGGGAAAATCGATCGACCAAGGACCATAACCATAACCGCCACCATAGTATGTGTCGAACTGAACGCGGACGAAATTGAATTCACCTGCCCCATCATATGCTAGCTCGCTAAAATCATTTTCCGCTGCACTAGACAATCCGCATTGGATACCTACGAGAAGGAAGAGTAGTGCCGTGATTGATTTGTGTGACCTGGCGAACGACAGCATAAGTTCGGATATTTCTACGACTAAGTTGAAGGGCCTGAACAAGCGGTTAGTGTGTCTGGATTCCGATCATTATTCAAGCATGAACAGCTATTGCTGGCGCAGCGAGGCACAGTAGTCTTCATTGCTAACGGCAGGCGTGAACCAAATGTAATCATAGGCCTTCACTCTGCCAAATTGCTGAAGATAATCGGCCGGGTTATTGCTTACCTCATCGACCTCCATAAATGCCAGAGAGACAATCTCACTCTCATCTAAATTCGACTGTCGGTTCAATAGATAATTAGGAACGCCGAGATCACGACGTATATGGTAGTTGCCTGCAATGAGAACCTGCATTTGCTGTGGGGAATTCGCAGCGAGGCTGCCAGCCATCGCGAAGTCTCGCGCCTGTTGCACCCTTACCATCGCTGGAAATTGCGATTCGGGCAACATACCGCAGTGGCTCTCATCGATGTCCTTATTGAGAGCGATCATCGCCTGTTCATCGAGCACGCCTTCGATCTCCACGGCAGTCGGCGCACCATAAACCCGCATCATTTCTTCATTGCTAATGTTCGCCGCATTTATCAATACACCGGCCTTCATGGCACTATGTAACAAAGGGCTATAATAATCCCAATTCCAACCGTCGTTATCCCATTGAAGATACTCGTTGACCCGCTCGAGGCTGCTCTGCCGATAGTCTGACAGTTCTCGAAGTAGCGGCTGCTGTTTACTGCTCATCATCTCGAAAGATACAGCTGACACATTGTCTGTTTGAAGAACATGATTGAGAGTGCGAAGCTGCAACGCATGATGATCTGGATTGTCATGTTTTTCACCCAAAAGAAGATAACTAACTTTTTCTATTCGCGCGAGAAGTTCATCCGCCGCGATGAAATCGCCAGCTTGGCTATCCCATATCATACCGACAAGCCCGTGATCAACATGCAGCTGCGACTGCCACAGCTTGGGTTGATCCGGCTGGCTAGAAGCGCAGCCAATCAAAAGCAATAAGGCTAGCGAGAATGAGGTTTTAATTTATTCCACCCATTTGCATCCATTGTTGATAGATCTCATCGGCCCAGAAACTCTGAAAATAGGCGATCGCTGCAAGCTTCTCATCTTGTCCTAGCGCATCGATGAATGCTGGCATTTTTCCACCCATGGCCTCCCCTCCGTAATCTATTACTCGAAGCAACACTTCCTGAGGATGATGCCACGCGTGTGCCGAGCCGTTTAAAGGTGGTGGCGGAAACGAACCGTCATCTAGTTTTTCACGCCAATCGCTGACAATGCCTTGCGCCTCTGTACCGTGGCAAACGGCACAGTTCTGCGCAAACACTTCGCGCCCAAGCACAACTTGTTCTGCACTATTCCAACGCTCAACATTCATTTTTTCAGATGGCTCGTCACTGCTTGCATTTGCAGACAGAACACCCGAACCGTCTACTTGCAGGCTTATCATCTGATCGGTGCAGCTCGCCAAAGAGATAATACAAAATAGAGTGAGGAATATTTTCATAGTATTGAGGTTCATCGCTCTCATTCTATTTTCTTAGGGTAATCAAAATTGACAAGTTCGGCGCTAGAAAATCTTATTTCTGACCAGGCGTCAATCGGCAGCCTCAGCTGCACTAACCCGCAGGTAGGAATATTTTCAATATCAACGTTGGCCATCTCATTCACGAAGTCGGTAATGGCTGGATTGTGCCCCACCAGCATCGCAGCGTCACATTCAGCATCTAACAAACTGGCGGCTTTAAGAAACATAGTGGACCCGGCAAAATACAGCTCCGGATTACTCCCGACATCGTCACTCGAAAAGCCGATCAGCTTAGCAAACATCTTCGCAGTAGTTTTGGTTCGAACCGCTGGGCTACAAATAATGCAGCCCACGCGCCCATTTCGCGCATTGAAGCGCTCAGCCATAACCGGCAAGTCATTGATACCACGATCAGCCAGCGGCCGCTCGAAGTCTTTCAGATCAGGATTGTCCCGGCTAGATTTGGCATGACGGAGAAGGTAGAGGGTTTTCATCAATAAATTCTGGCACTCAAACCTAGGCTAAAAAGGAGCGGATAACGGCCAATAGGACCAACATAGTGCAGCCTTATACCCCATATAGCCAAGCAACTCCAGCAAAGTTGGGTGCCAGGACGCTCGCGTTTCCTCCTCGTTTTGCACGGCTATATGAACCGGCAAATAGCTATTTATAATTGCTGTATGTAAAATGCTGCGCCTTCACTACTTCGGTATTGTCAAAATGAAAAATATCTTTGCATACGCTCTCTGCAACCTACTTGCGGTTTTCAGTCTTAACGCTTCCGCTCAGGAAGAATCTAATGTTGCGACGCAATTGGAATTAGGTGCTATTTTTACTTCCGGCAACACAGAAAACGAGAACATAAAATATAAGGTCACTGTAGATTGGAATCAGGCTGAGGTTTGGGACTATCAATTCACGAGTGACGGCTTTCGTTCCTCACAAGATGGCATATCAAATGCGCAGCGCCTCTATCACACCGGTAGCGCCAACTACACGATCAACCCAGATAGTTACATACAGGGTCGCATTGCTTATGAGAATGACAAATTTAGCGGTTTCGAAAGCCAATCAGATATAACCGTCAGTTATGGTCGAAACATGCTGCAAAACAGAGGAAATATGACTCTGGGACTGACCGCTGGTTTGGGTGTACGTCGATCAGAGACCGAGTTAAACACGGAAAGCGTGGCCATCGCGCGTCTAGCCACCAACTATAATTGGACTTTGTCTGAATCTGCGGATTTTATCCAAGACTTCAGCATCGAGACGGGCAGCGACAGCAGCATCTATCGCTCCGAGACCGGCGTCCAGACAGACATCCTCGAGAACCTATCTCTTAAATTCTCGGTGAAACTAAAGTATCAAACAGTAGTTCCTATTAATCGAAAGAAAGCGGACACTGAAACCGCGATCACTCTGGTGTTAAACTTTTAGACCTATGCTTACTTTGATACGGCTAGATTTAGAAATTCAAGTAGAACTCCCGAATCACATATGGCAATAATCACGAGCGCAGGTACAACCCATCAATCTTTAGAGATTCGCGTATGACTCCTGTAGTTAAGCTGTATTGGTTGATCACTCTGATTTTCCTCCCACTTAGTGCGGCCTGGATGCTCTCTAATAGCGGAGGTTCTTTCTCTCTCGACCATGTAAGTGATGCACCCCTTGCCGTGGCCATGTTTCTAGCCTGTCTTGCTTGGGCGCTGGTTGGCGGCTACGAGCTACTATTCTCAATCAACAACCTACGGCGTAACTATCCTGTCTTGGCAAACATCCGTTATGCGCTGGAACACATACGGCCGGAAATTCAACAGTATTTCATTGCAAATAATGTTGAAGAGAAACCGTTCTCACGCGAACGCAGAAACTTAATCTACCGCCGTGCCAAAAGCGCTACCGATACGCTTCCCTTTGGCACAGAACAGGAGATTGCCGCCGAAGGCTACCGCAGCCTTTCCCATTCGATGACGGTTAAAGAAGTAGCCAAAGAAAGTATGCGTGTCGATTTTGGCGGAACGGAATGTCAAAAGCCTTATAGCGCATCACGACTCAATATCTCCGCCATGAGTTTTGGTGCACTCAGCTCCACTGCTATAGCCGCACTCAACAAAGGGGCAGCGTTGGGAAATTTTTCCCATAACACCGGCGAAGGCGGTATGAGCAAATATCATCTGGCACACGGTGGAGACATTATCTGGCAGATAGGTACAGCATATTTTGGTTGCCGCAATGGGGATGGCTCGTTCAACGATGAGGCATTCGAAAAGCGCGCCAGTAACGATACAGTAAAGATGATCGAGATTAAGTTATCGCAAGGTGCGAAGCCGTCTCATGGTGGCGTTCTACCAGGTACAAAAGTGACACAAGAGATTGCCGAGATAAGAATGGTTGAGGTTGGCAAGACCGTCAACTCACCCGCCAGCCACTCTGAGTTTGAGACCCCAAAGGGCCTATTGCAGTTTGTGAAACGCCTGCGCAAGCTTAGCGGCGGCAAGCCGATTGGTTTCAAACTCTGCTTAGGTAGGAAGGTGGAGTTCATGGCAATCGTGAAGGCGATGCTGGAGACAAAAATTCTGCCTGATTTTATTACGATAGACGGAGCCGAAGGCGGCACTGGTGCCGCTCCCGTCGAATTTTCTAATCGCCTCGGCACACCCTGCATCGAGGCAACTTATTACATCAATCAGGTACTTATTGGTGCGGGGCTGCGCGACCAAATTAGGCTGATCAGTGCGGGTCAGACCGCTACGGGCTTCGATATGCTCGAGAAAATTATCGTTGGGGCGGATACGGTAAACGCGGCACGATCTATGATGATGGCTCTGGGCTGTGTTCAGGCAAAGGCCTGTAATACCAACAACTGTCCCACGGGAATTGCGACGCAAAATTCATCCCGGGCCAAAGCTATCGACGTAGATGAGAAGTCTGTGCGAGTTAAGAATTTTCATAAAGCGACCGTCCATGCATTCATGGAACTATGCGGAGCGATGGGAATCAGCGACCCAAATAATCTCTCCCCTTCTGATCTCTACATTCGATTTGAGGGCAGAGCAAAACACTTCGATGAAATATACGAAGCCTTAACCGAGAAGCAGCTGCATACTGACGATATTCCCAACAGCTATCGCGAAGATTGGCAAAAAGCATCTGCAGACCATTTCTAGCCAACCGCTTGGACTGAGGGCTATACTGGTATACATACACTGTTAACGATTCCTTCTTAATCGAATTGTGACTGTTTGGTGAGGACAACTCATGATTTTACGTCTACTACTTATTTTCGCTGTTCCACTGACAAATAGTTTGCTGCACGCGGATCAAACTGATGATCGCCTAGGCGATCTATTCGCAACTCTACAAAACCTGGAAAATGCTCGTACTATCCAGATCACCGAGAGTCAGATATGGGAGATTTGGTTGCAGCATCCCAATGCAGACGTACAACAGTTGATGATCGTTGGCACACAGAGAATGAATGCTCAACGCTACGCTGAGGCTATGGTTGTTTTCAATCGCCTTACCGAAATTTTCCCTGATTATGCTGAGGGCTGGAACAAGCGTGCCACCTTGCACTATGTGTTAGGAAATCTGGACGCATCAGTCAGTGATATTGAGAAGACGCTTGAACTTGAGCCAAGACATTTCGGCGCTCTATCCGGACTCGGGATGGTATTCATTCAAAGAAAGGAATTAAGCAAAGCAAAGAGGGCCTTTCAGGATCTGATCGACGTGCACCCGAATAGTCCAAACGCCAAACAGAATCTCGAACTCGTCGAAGAGCAGTTGCGCTTCAACATCATCTAGAAATTTTATCCCAAATAAAAAAAGGGTCGCTAAGCGACCCTTTTTTTCGAACCTATAAAGCTTACTGACGTGTAGCAGTAACGCCCATCGCACCGAAGTCGCTACCGAATTCCCCGCTCATAGTGTCTCCTTCAGCAGTCCCTGTGAAATCCAAAACGATTTCCTGCCCTTGAACTGAAATCTCAGCAGTAAAGGCTGCAGTGTTGTCAGCATAGACGATGCCAGAAATAGGCGCGTTCAACACGTCTGATGCCATCTCCCCGCTACCATCTGCGTTCATTGTAAGAACCACTGGAAGCTCACCCAATGGCGAGGTAATTGACGCATCCCAAACACCAGCTGCAGGAGGTGGGCCACCGGCCGCACATCCAACTAATACTGAAAAAGATAAGACTAACAATCCGCTTAATAATTTTTTCATTCTAAATCCACCTAGTTAAATAATGTCAATTTCAAAATTTATTTTACAACGGAAGCCTTGAGTTATCTTCCGGCGCTGCTCGCTGCGGCTCTTGCCCCTCACATTCTCTAGAACAGGTAATTGAGAGGACATCCCCATCGTGAAACGGTGGACCTATTGTCCGGTTAATACGCGCTTAGTCAACCGAAAAACCCTAGAGTGCCACTGATTATTGGTTAAACGAGGTAAAGCGAGCAATTTCAATTGTTTGAGGGAGTCTTAAGGAACCACCCATGCAGATTGCCACTTCAGGCCGGTGCGAGCGAAGCCCATTGTAGCGCTGATTTCACGTTCGATTCCTGGCATGTGGGCAGCTCCATAAAATACGCTGATCCGCCTAAAACCTGGGTTTTGTAATGCCTCACCTAATACCCGCAGTGCCGCCTTGTTGCGGTCGCCCAGTATAGTGAGCTGCTGTTCTAACTCCTCACCGACTATCACACCTCCGCTACGACCAAGCTCCTGGGCAAGCAGAAATTTAACTGCAATTTTCTGATTCTCGGAGTTCATTGCATTTATGAGTGACAACATAGTCAACGAAGACAGTGGTCCATCCGGCGAGGCATTTTGTTCTGCAATCTGCGCCAAAGCAAAATTCAGAAACATGGTAAAGAGGTTCTCATTCTTGCTGGCCATCAACTTATCGAGCTCTGAAGGCGTTAGATCAGCATGGAGAAAATTCGACTGGGTGTAGTCGATCTCTTCGAGCTGAAAGCCAATATCCAGAAACCTCGCCATTGACTGCTGAATAAAACCGATCAGCGAGCTGCTTGGTTCTCTGCCACCTCTTACCGGCACTTGGTTTGGCTCGGCTATTAGCTCATAGAGAACTAGGTCCTGCGTATTAAAATAGTCATTTAGTTCTGCGTAATATTCTTCTTCACCGAGATGCACGGCAGCCACAAGGCTTAGCTGTATTCCTGCATCATTTTCGAAATTCACGATTGCTGTTTGTAGCTCACCTTCCCACTCTGTATTCCCCCGAACAAATTGGACGTACTCTGATTCTTGTTGTGCCTGCAGCGGATTCATCGCCACACAAAAAATCAACACGAATAGCCGAGCACTGAATCGCCACAGACAAATAGGTGATTGCCCAATACTCATAGCAGTCTTTCTAAAATCACCAGGCAAGTTCTAGTATCTCCATCACATCATTTGCGTCATTTATCTTTCGAGGGTTGTTCCTAACCACCGGATGTTTAGCCGCCCTTTCTGCAATGCTAGAGAGCTGATTCATGGTCACATCAACATCACGCAGTGATGTCGGCAATCCCAAACTCGCGACCAGCGCCCTTACTGAGTCCGCCGCGTTCCGCTCTTTGTTGCCAAGCGCATCATTGATAGCCTGATGCCTGCTTGTTTTTTGCTTGGCATTCCAAGCAAGAACCGCCGGCAACATGACACAAGACGTATAGCCGTGGGGTACTCCACAAAGACTGCCCAATATATAGCCAATGCCGTGACTCGCTCCATGGGACACTGTGCCAAGTCCACAACAGGCTAACCAGACTGCTTGTTGATTCAGGCTTCTAGCAGATAAGTCTGTAGGATCACTCTTACAATCGGGTAAGGAGCTGGCGAACAAACGTATCGCATGAAGAAAATGACCGTCCAAGAATGGGTGTGAGTCGACAGAGCAATAACCCTCAACGGCATGATCCAGGGAACGAATGGCAGTAGAGAGCCACAGCCATTCTGGTGTGTGCAAGCTAAGTTGGGGGTCATAAATGATAGTTTGTGGGCAGAGGTCAATGCCACGATAACCCTCCTTTGCGGACGTCTCTGTGTTTAGCACACCGGCGTTGTTGCTGAATTCGGCACCGGAAAGCGTTGTCGGAATAGCAACTTGACGAACTTTCGGATCGCCCTTGAATAGACTGTAATCTGCATACTTCGAACCGCGTGTGCCATCTCCATATTGAGCGTATTCGATGAGCTGTGACTCAGACTCAACACCCTGATCGATTGCAAGTTGTACGACCTTGCAGGCGTCTATGATTGAGCCTCCGCCCAATGATACGAGTAAATCAGCATCCGCATCGCGCACCACTTCCAAGGTGCGCATCACATCCGAACGCGGAGTGTGCGATCCGATGCCGTTAAGCAGGCCAGCAAAATTACTTCCCAGCACGCCCTGAAGTTCAGCGAAATCGTCGGTAACTTGACTCAGATTAGTCGATGCCACAAGTAGCACGCGCTGCGCGCCTAGCCTTTCAACAAGCCGAGCGAGAGCTCTAGGGGCATAGGCGCCAGCAAATACATTTTTGAGCTCGCTATAATTGAACTCGATACTTGTGTCAGTTGGAAAAGTAGGATTTGTTGACATGGGTTGCCTAGTGCCTTCATTACTGATTTTTATAGGCCCCACTATAATCTAAATAGCCCTCAAGCTCTCCGATCCCAAGCGGTAAGTTTGTACCTAAGTCCCCTCCAGCGCTGTTATACTCAAGAGCAGAATATATTTCACATAAGCAGAAGTAAATTCCCTGAGGGGGGAGGTTAGACATGGCGACTTTTAGAGTTAACGGTTTAGAACAGAGTCTGGATATAGAACCGGAGATGCCCTTACTTTGGGCTCTCCGCGACGAACTCGGTATGACAGGAACAAAGTTTGGCTGCGGTATCGCCTCTTGCGGCGCTTGTACCGTCCACGTTAACGGTAGTGCGGTTAGAAGCTGCGTGACGCCGGTGAGCGCTGTCGAAGGGCAGGAAATCACTACAATCGAAGGCCTGGCGATGGTTGCCACGGGTGCGAAGTCATCCGCGCCCGATCTAAGTCCTGTTCAACAAGCATGGATCGACCATCAAGTCCCGCAGTGTGGCTATTGTCAGTCCGGGATGATCATGGCCGTGACTTCATTGCTCGCCACGAATCCAAATCCTAGCGATGCTGATATAGATAGCAGCATCACAAACGTCTGTCGCTGCGGTTCATATCCACGAGTGCGCAAGGCTATTCATTCGCTGGCTTTAGCATAAGGGGTACTGAATATGAAAATTAGCAGAAGACGTTTTCTACTTAGTACAGCGGTCGTCGGTGGCGGTGTGCTTATTGGCTACTCGGCACTGAAACCAAGCAAACATCGCAGAGCGAACGCGCTGCTAGCGAAGGGAGAAGAACGCTACGTTACCTCTTTCATTAAGATTGAGCCCAATAACAAAATCACTATCTATGTGCCACATTCAGAAATGGGTCAAGGCGTACATACCTCACTACCGATGATGGCAGCGGACGAGTTAGATGCTGCCTGGGAAGACATCACCGTCGAACAGGCACCAGCTATCGACATGTTCGCCAACGGCGAATTGGTTAAAGGCTTCGCTGGTGAATTAGGCGCGCCAAGTTTCCTTACCGGCATCATTAACGCCAGCGCGGTGACCGTTGCTGAAGTTATGAATCTGCAAACTACTGGTGGTAGTTCCTCGGTGCGTTTTACCGGTGAATCCTCGATGCGAACAGCAGGCGCAGCAGCACGACAGATGCTGGTGGAATGTGCGGCAAATCGTTGGGGCATAGCAGCAGATGAATGCAGCACACAGCTGACACATGTACAGCACAATGTCAGCGGACGTTCACTCAGCTATGGTGAGCTTGCCGCCGATGCAGCGCAACTTGAACCACCCGAGAACGTAACACTGAAGGATCCTTCTCAGTTTACTATAATGGGCAAGGCGATATCACGCGTAGATATTCCCGCCAAGGTTAACGGTACTGCCGTTTACGGTATCGATGCACAAAGGGAAGATATGCTTTACGCAGCGATCCGCCTGGCACCCGTATTCGGAACAAAACTAGTTTCGGTTGATGTCGGCGACGTGCTTAGTCGACGTGGTGTGAAACGCATCATCGAATTGGAAGATTCTGTCGCAGTTGTGGCTGATAGCTACTGGCGTGCAAAAGAAGCACTAAAACTTGTTAAGTCAGAGTTTGAATCTTCAGATGCGGATACAACATCCAGCGCCGACCTGTTTGCTGGTTTTGAGCGCAACCTTAGCGAGGACAAAAACAGCAAAGTTTTGGAAGTTGGCGATGTAGAAGCGGCGATGAATGATGCCGCCGATGTCATCGAAGGAAATTACACAGTTCCTTATCTCGCGCACGCGGCTATGGAGCCAATGAACTGTACCGTGCATATTCATGATGGCATCGCGGAAGTCTGGACCAGTACACAAGATGCACTTAGCATTAAGGGTCGGGTCGCATCGATTGCAGGCGTCGCCGAAGACGACGCAATTTTCCATCATAGTTATCTAGGTGGCGGCTTCGGAAGAAGACTGCCTTTCAACTGGAATGTCATAGATCACGCGACACTAATCGCTAAGAATTTTGATGTTCCTGTGAAGACCGTTATGAGCCGCGAAGACGATATGCAGCAAGACTACTATCGGCCTGCGGTCGCAAGCAATTTCATGGCTGCCTTCGATACGAATGGCACGGTACAAGCTTGGCATAATCGCTTCACCGGGCCAATACAGACACCCGGCGCTTCGCATATTCCTTATGCAATTCCAAATCAGTCTATCCGTGTTGTTGATGGCGACACGCATGTGCCTATAGCCGCATGGCGTAGTGTCGATCATTCCCAACAGACATTTTTCACAGAGTCTTTTGTCGATGAGATAGCGCATCGTTCCGGTAAGAACCCTTATCAATTTCGTATGGAGATGCTTAGCGCACATCCTCGTCACCGCAAGGTGCTCGAGGTTGCTGCCGAAGCGGCGGGCTACGGTCAGAACTTGCCAGACGGCCACGCTCTAGGCATTGCCGTACAGGAAAGCTTCGGCAGCATCGTTGCCGAAGTGGCTGAAGTGTCCTTAGATGCTAATAACCGACCTGTAGTGCACAAAGTCACCTGTGCGATAGATTGCGGCTGGGTAATAAATCCAGATACGGTCGAGGCGCAGGTCGAGAGTGGCATCATCTATGGCCTAACCGCAGCATTGTATGGTGAGATTACTATCAAGGATGGCCGCGTCGCGCAGAACAACTTCCCTGACTACGAGATGGTGCGTATGGCCGATTCGCCAGAAATTGATATACATATTGTAGAGTCTGGAGAGGCATTAGGTGGACTGGGCGAACCTTCAACACCACCACTTGCCGCTGCAGTAAGCAACGGTCTGTATATTCTGACGGGGCAGAGAGTCAGAGAATTACCACTGAAAAATCACGACTTCTCACGCTCTACACCGATCGCGCAGGTTTAGACTCATATTAAAAAACGAGCGCTGCGATGCGCTCGTTTCCATTGTATAGTCATTTATTTTACGGCCTGCTAAGAGATAAACGACCGCGGACCTAGGGACACAGACTTCCAGCTGTTCCGCTCTCCTTCAGGAATGGCCGCCATGCTACACTTTCAGATCTATCAGAGGTAAGCATGACAGTATTAGTTCTGGGATTAACCTTGTTCTTTGCTCCACATTTCTTGCGGGAGTTTGGCCTGCGACAACCATTGAAGAGTTCACTGCCCTCTGAGGGCGCCTACATGGGTCTCTATAGTCTAGTTGCCTTAGTAGGCCTCGGGCTAATCATATGGGGTAAATCGCTCTCTCCCTTTCAGATGATCTGGCAGCCAATCTACGAATGGCGTTCGCTGAGCCTAATGCTGATGATTCCTGCCTTGATCTGTGTGGTCGCTGGAAACGCACCTCTCTCCTACCTGCGAAAAATACTCCGCAACCCTATGTTGGTCGGTATTCTTTTATGGAGTCTTTCACATCTTTGGTCTAACGGCGATTTTTCTTCAATGCTCTTGTTTGGCAGCTTCGCAATCTGGTCAAGTGTGAAAATTTTCACTATGCGCAGCGTGATCAACTTCGAATCAAAATCGCCCAAGCTTATTTGGGACATTATTTCACTCCTGGTCGGCCTTAGTTTATACGTCTTGATAGGCCTTTATCATGGAGAGCTTTTTGGAGTTGGAGTCAGCCTTGCTTAAATCCATTTTCCTCAGAATTTTTGCACTAGCCTTTAGCATTTTCCCGCTTACGAATGCGAATGCCCAAGAAGATTTATCAGCGCATTGGGAGGGCATTTGGGTTGCCGATGGGACGCTATTTAGCATCGCCGCGGCGATCGAGAAAGAAGAGTTTAGGGTGGTGCAGTTAGAATCACTAGGCTTCGAATGGAGCAGTGAGAATGGAAAGATCGACGGCAAAGTAGTGACTATAGAGATCAAATATGCGGGCGTGACTGGTACGATTCAAGCCGAACTTGTGGACCCGAATACCGCAGTCGCCTTCGCGGCGACCTGCCTTCCTAACTTCATGGTGGTTTGCATGCTTTCTAAAAACCGCCAGGCGGTTTTTAGAAAAGTCATCGAGAATGCCGAAAATTAGGGCGCCTCTGATCGCTATATTTCGGCTATAGATTTTACGATCTTACTCACGATACCGTAGTCAATCGCGTCCGCTGCACTCATCCAAAAGTCCCGATCAGTGTCTTGCGCTACTCGCTCGAGTGGCTGGCCTGTCTCATCAGCAATTAGCTGATTGATACGTCCGCGCATCTTAACTATCTCCTGAGCCTGAATAGCAATATCCGTCGCATCTCCACGCGAGCCACCAGATGGCTGATGAACTAGAAAACGTGTATTCGGTAAGGAGAATCGATTTTCCTTGGCTGCAGCTAGATAGATCGTCGTTGCTGCACTTGCAACCCAGCCCGTGCCAATAACCTTTACGGTCGGCTTGATGAACTTAATCATGTCATAGACTACGTCTCCAGACTCAACGTGCCCGCCCGGCGAACTAATGTAGATGGAGATCGGTTCGTCACTGTCAGCCGCTAGTGCCAGCAGCCTCTCGGTGACGCTTTTCGCAAGCTTGTCATTAATCTCACCAAAGATTGTGATGGCTCGTGACTTGAATAGCTTCTCGTCAATGAATCCCGACTTTCCGGATGATTTATCTTGCTTTTTACCTGCTTCAGGGGAATTCACTTCCATTAAAAACCTCGTTTGCCTATTGGGTAATACGGAGAAAGACGTCGATTTAGATGATCAGAGTGTCACCAGAGATGGAGTCTAACAGGCTTGCTGGTTGCTGCGAAGATAGGCGATCAATTTCCACAAGTCTTCATCACCCTTGGGGAAGTTTGTCCCAAAACCCACCATTCGCGTTCCGGCTACACCATTCGTGACTGTATTGAAAATATCCTGATCGCTGGAGCCGTGACTCCATTCGCAATCGAAGATAAACGAAGCGTCGAGCTCCGCTTCAATCTCCATCGTATGGCAGAAGCTAGCACAGGACCCTTCGAATATGGCCTGCCCTCTAGCAAGTGCTGTGGCATCCACCATAAATGCTTGCACCTCTGGATTATCCGCCAATTCGGGTTCGACTGGCTCTTCGCTACAGGCGATCAGGGTCGAGATGAAAGCAAAGAAAATCAGTACACGAACCACGTACAGTCCTTAATTTTGGGGGAGTTGGCTAATTCTGCCTAGAGCTGCGAATCGGTCTGCCACCTTGCTCACACTTTCATTGCAAATTAGCAAAGCTAAGACTGAGCCAACCCTTCTGTCACGGTTGTTGTTTCGGGGCCTAGAGGCTTAAAGGTCGCGAGCAATTGTGGCAGCAGGGTGAGCGAGCCGACTAGAGCAACCAACATGGCTAGACTGGTTAGCAAACCAAACACGATGGTTGGAATAAAATTGGACAACGCAAGAATCGAAAAGCCCGCCACGATAGTCATGGACGTGAAGTACATTGCACGCCCGATACTGTTGTGGCAAAAGTACATCGTTTCGCGATAGTTTCCAATGCGAGGAAATTCGCGCTTGAAACGGTGCATGTAGTGAATCGTGTTATCAACACCGATACCAACGGATATCGACGCAATTGTAATCGTCATAATATCTAGGGGAATGCCAACCCATCCCATAATGCCCAGCACAAAAGCCGCTGCGATCGCGTTAGGGATAATGCAGATCAGCGCGACCATAAATGACCTAAACAAGACCAGAAACATCAACATAATTGCCAGCATTACGACGCCCAAAGTCAATATCTGTGATTGAAAAAGGCTCTGCAGCACATTGTTATACATGACAAGTATGCCAGTCAGCTGGACGTCTTCATCAGCAAATCCAAAATCTGACTCTATACCTGCTTCGATGCGTTGCAATAATTCATTGCGATTCAGATTTTCCGCAGACTCAGGTACTCGCACGTTAAATCGAATCTGATTAGCATCGATCGATATAAACGGATTCAGCACCGTATTCTTTAGAGTTTCCGGAATGCGATTATAAAGTATCGCCCATAGCAGTCCATCTATGGGTTGATCGCCATTCAGCTTCTCGGCCAACTCTATGACTGCTCCGAAAGAAAGTACTTTCCCCGTCTGCAAATCGTTGTCCAGATATTGATGGATGGCTTTAACCTGCTCCATCTTCGGCGCAGTGAACCAATAGGCATCATCGTTGCCATTCTCAGTATCGCCAAATCCATCATCAAAACCTCCACCGAAATCGTCTTCCGCTGCAGGAAGGTTAACGATGACATCGAAGGACAGTGTTCCACCCAGCTTCTCATCAAACAGCGACATGCCCTGATAGATTTCAGTGCTCTCCCGAAAATAGTCGATGAAGCTATTTTCAACACGGATTTGAGAGAGACCAATTCCACTAATGATCACTACACCGAGATAGATGTACAAAATCTTATTATCTAGCTTCGCAGTAACGTCGGCTAAAGCCGATGTCAAATTGAGGCGCAAGCTTGGCGAAATCTCAGACTCATCCCTCTTAATAATGCTTAGAATAGCTGGGAATAGTGTAAACACAACTATAAGAGCCGTTGCCACCCCCATCATCATCATCCAGCCAAAGGTGATGATAGGAAGAATGCCACTGACTACCAGCGAGCCAAACGCCACCGCTGTAGTGAGTGCCGTGTACAGACAAGGCCTGAACATACTCAACACCGAATGACGAAGCAACTTGTCGTGGTCGCTATAATGCCGAGTCGCTCTCAACTCACGATAGCGAACCGTAAGATGCACTGTAAGCGAAATAGTGATAATCAGCAGCAGTGAAATGAAGTTGGAAGACACGACTGTTACGCGCCAGTCCATTAAGCCCAGCATCCCCACCATGATAACGCCTGCTACTGCACAGCAAGCTAGAGGCAAAACTACCCAACGCACTTTGCGAAAGATAAGTCCAAGCGCAAAAATGATGAGAAGCACCACCGCGAAACTGAAGCTACTTAAGTCTGCCTGCACAAAGGTAACAAGATCGTCGGCAATCATCGGCGCGCCGCCGAGATAGATCTGGGCACCCCCACGATAGCGTTCCAGCGTTTCGCGCACTGCGCTTATAATCTCATGCTGACGATTACCCGCGAGGACACTGTGCACTGCGTAATCTGCTTCTACCTTTGCTAACTCACTAGTTTCATCTGCAGAGAGCTCTTCGGATCGCCCCTTGTTACGCAGCTCTGTACGTCGACCTATTAAATCACGCGCCGTCTCATCCATAGCGAAGCTAACCAACATGCCTGCAGTTTGTCCGTCAGGGCTGATGACCGCATTTCTGAAAACTGGACTGCTGGTGACTTCTTCTCTCGCCGCGACCAGGTCTATATCTTGATCCGCTAGCGTCAGATAGTCTTCCGAGATCTCGATGAGAGGCGTGTCTTCAAAAATGGGTACATTGAGAATGCTGTCCACCGACTCAATGCGGCCTATTGCGAGCAATTCTTCACTCAATGCGCCAAGTTTGTTTAGCTCTTCCCGGCTGAACAAGTCGCCTTTAGGCGTATACGCAACCGTTACGGCTTCACTACTACCATAGCGAACATTCATCTCTCGAGAGAACTCAAGATCTGGATCGTCTTCTAATAACAGTGAGTCTGCAGAGGCATCGAGCCGAAAGTTCTGCGTCTGCCAGCCAAAGAATCCAACGAGCAACAGCAGAATAGCGATTACCAGATAGGGTTTCGTGAATACCAGAAAGCTATAGAATCGAGTTACAAATGAAGACATGCGAGGGATTGGACTACCTTAGAATTGATCAAGGACGGAACTTAACTATACGCGGTTCAATCAATTTTTGCGATTTGATTACCTCTAGCGAAAAAGACATTCAGCATAAAACAAAAAGCGGGACCACACTCCAGCTATCGAAGCGATGCCGAGATACTAAAGTTTCGCTTTATCTAATTCTTGGCGTCTCGCTCCGGCCATAATGCCATGGAAAGCATAATTTCCCTCATGACAGGCATACTCGTACATAAGCTCCCCAGAGGGCTTACGGTTCATTGCAATTTCACCAGTCCAAGGTTGCTGGTAGCTAACCGGATCTTCCAAAGTAAATGCGTATTTTATCTTGCCTTCATTTTGCAGGCTGAATCGTTCTGTAATCACCAACTGATCGGAACTACCTCTAAAAGACTGCTGAGAATGGAAGTTCTGCGTCTTAACTATGAGAGTGTCACCCTCCCAATATCCTACTGAGTCACCCATCCATTTTTCAAAGTTGATTGGGAGATGATTCTTGTCTATTGGGATAATTCGAGCATCATGAACCATTTCGACAAGGATCACTACATAGCCTTCTGTCTGTACAATTTGATAGTTGCTGTTATAAAGAATCGGCAACATGGGCGGTCCAGACCCGGACCCAAAGGTAAGCAGGCAACGTTCGCCCAAAGGACGGAGCTCATGCGCATCATAGGGCTCTACTCCTGGTCGAGCTCGCCATCGATCACGGAGACCGTTCTGGGGGCGACCACCTTCCAAGTAGGGAATTTGTCCATTTGCTGGGTCTACAATAATTGACGTGCGGTACTGCCCATCTAACTGAATTGCATCTGAGCGAGGGTCCCACCAAAAACTATTGTAACCAAGGTCCGCATTACCATCGGTTGGAGGCGCTCGTTCTGGATCAGCCGCTTGCGAGGAAATGTCATAGCGATCACGCCAGCCCTGTTCCACATCGGCCGCCTCTGCTTCGGTTAGAAAGCCCTTCACGCCTAATTCTTCAGGGCGAACTAGTGGAGTTTGCGAGGAGTTAGTCCAATAGCCTTGCAGATCGGGTCTTCCATCATCGGTTCGAGGCATCTCCCAGTCTTGGGCTGCTATAGGCCCCATGGTCAGCGAAACCAGCGCGATGACAATTAGGGAACGGCCGTGAATATTCATTCTGTGCGCCTCATCA
>Ga0308015_10000435_pt1 | contig 19593 bp, 14 predicted proteins | sample Neamet231_FD_203128 | JGI IMG/M metagenome (GOLD analysis project Ga0308015, IMG submission 203128) | Marine microbial communities from water near the shore, Antarctic Ocean - #231 | ecosystem: Environmental > Aquatic > Marine > Unclassified | place: Southern Ocean | collected 2014-07-28
TAAAGGCGGCTTTACTTAAATGTATCTTTGTAGAAGACAAGGGCTTCACTCATTAAAAATTTTCGCCATTATAACGTTTTTCTACAGTATTTATTATTAAAAAAATGCATAAAACAGTGAAATCCTCTATTTTTTTACTCTATTTTTGAACTCGACTATTACAAGGCACTAATAATCGTGTAAAATGCTGACACATCTATCATACTTTTTTATCATTTTTTAATTAGATAGCGACTATAATAATCAATCAGCTACGTAATTAATGACAAGCAGAGAGCAACTCAATGAAAAAAATTATCTTTTCGCTATTTGTAGCTTTAAGTTCAGTAAGTACTGTACAAGCCGCAGATGCAAACGCCGGTAAAGAAAAAGCAGCTGTTTGTAGCGCCTGCCATGGTCCAACGGGTGTTAGTGCAAGTGGTATGTTCCCTAACATAGCGGGTCAAAATGATGCTTATATCATTAAGCAGTTACAAGATTTTAAATCTGGTGCTCGTTCCGATGCCATGATGGCACCAATGGCTGCTAATCTATCTGACGCAGATATGGCTGATTTAGCCGCTCATTTTTCAAGCCTACCTAGTGCAAACGAACAAGCTGCAGCATCAGCAAGTTCAGATACAAGTACAGACACAGCTTCAGTAAGTGCTCCAGCTGCCGGTAATGTTGAAATTGTTTCTTCAACTCCTGCAGCAGCAATTTACGTTGGCGATGTAGCGACCGGTAAAACTAAATCAGCAGCATGTGCCGCTTGTCATGGCGTAGATGGCAACAGCTTAGTACCAATGTACCCAAGCCTTGCAGGTCAAAGTGCTAACTATATTGCTAAACAATTAGCTGATTTCAAATCAGGCAATCGTAATAATCCAATTATGGCAGGCATGGTTGCAGGATTATCTAAAGAAGATATGAATGACTTAGCCGCTTACTTTGCAGTGCAAACCACTAAAACAGGTACTGGTGAAGCAAATGAAGTTGGACATAAATTATACCTTGGCGGCAATGCTGCTAATGGTGTTGCAGCTTGTGTTGCTTGTCATGGTGTTGCCGGTAAAGGTATGAAACAAGCTGGTTTCCCAAGCCTAACGGGTCAAAGCCAAGAATACTTAAAAAGTCAATTAGTTACCTTCCGCGACGGAAGCCGTGGTAATGACAACAACGGTATTATGCGTAATATCGCGATTAAGTTATCAGATGCTGATATTGAAGCTGTAACCCAATACATCACATCATTAAAATAATAATGGCTTGGTTGCTTTATTAACAAGTTTATAAAAAAGCAGCGTTTATCGCTGCTTTTTTCATTGTACTTTTGCACAGTTCCTCAGGTAAGTGAGTACCTAGCAGTCAAATGAACAATAATATTAACACTACAAACTTTGTCGCTTGCCCGCAGTGTGACGCACTTTATGACAAACCGCATCTAAAGCAAGGACAACTGGCAAAATGTCATCGTTGTGGTAGTACTTTAATAGAGCGAAAAGTCGACTCTATTAACCGAAGTTTTTATTGGTCGCTCGCTGGTTTAATATTTATGTTACCCGCTATTTTATTACCTATTATGGGTGTTACTTTGGCAGGGCAATTTCATCAAGCCTCTTTATTTGATTGTATTTTAGTGTTGATTGATCGCGGCTTTTTTATGATTGCCTGCTTAGTGTTTCTTTTCGCTATTGCCGTACCCATCGTTCGGCTCAGCGGAGCTTTATACCTCTCCTATTGCTTTAAGTTTAACCGCTTAAAACCTTCATTGTTAAGTTTTTTCCGTGCTTACCATCACCTTGACCATTGGGCTATGCTCAATGTATTTATGCTGGGCATTGTCGTTTCTATGTATAAACTAATTGATGATACTGAGCTATCCGTAAACTTGGGTTTAATGGCCTTTATTTTTTGGTTAATTTGCTCCACTATGTCTGCCGCAGCCCTTGATCAAGATTATATTTGGGATAAGCTAGAAAGATACTTTTCCAATAAGGGAGTAAGATGAAAACAGCTAAACAGCTTGGTCTTACTGTATGCCCTAAATGTCATAAACTTAATAACTTAGACAAAGAACCTCAGCACTGTAGTCGTTGCCAAGGTAAGTTTTATCAGCGTAAACGTAATAGCTTACAATACACCTTAGCTTGGAATCTTGCCGCCTTAATAGCCTTTATTCCTGCAAACTTTTATCCAATCATGATTGTTTATCAATTGGGTATCGGTAGTGAGGCAACTATCTTGTCAGGCATAGGGGAATTAATTGACCATGGCCTATATCCGATAGCTATTATTATTTTTACCGCCAGTATCATAGTACCTTTATTCAAAATTACTGGCTTATTTGTGCTAGTTTATAAAGCTCATACAGGAGTTCGTTTAAAACCTGATAAGAACAGTAAGTTTTACCATGTACTGTCATTATTAGGCCCCTGGTCAATGCTGGATGTATTCGTGGTAGCTTTAATGGTAACGGTAGTTGAACTTGGCTTTGTTACCTCTGTAGCCGCAGGGGCTGCCATTAATTATTTTACCATCACGGTAATATTTACCATGTTTGCGGCCAACAGTTTCGATCCCCGACTTTTATGGGATAAAAAATTAGGTAACAAAAATTCAATGACACAAGTCCCACTATTGTCAGAAAAATCATTTAGGAATGAAGGATAAAATGACTAATAAAAAAGATATTGCTGCCTCAGAGCATAATCAAAACACTAATATCAGTGCTGATGTTGTTCCTCGCCAAGGCATCTCAATCATTTGGTTTGTGCCTTTTATCGCGTTAATTTTTGGCTTATGGCTAACAGTAAAAGTGATTTCTGAACAAGGGACATTTATTACTATAGAGTTTGATAATGGTTCAGGGATAGTGCCTAACAAAACAGAAGTACGCTATAAAGGCTTAGTTACAGGTTTAGTGAAAAAAGTTTCACCGTCTGCCGATTTACAACGCGTTATTGCCGAAGTAGAGATATCTAAAGATTTTACCGATTACCTCACGGAAAATACTAGCTTTTGGTTAGTTAGTGCTGATATTTCCCTACAAGGTATTTCTGGATTAGATACTCTTATTTCGGGTAGTTATATTACAATTATGCCCGATACCAAGCAAGATGGAGCCAATCAACAACATTTTGTTGCCTTAACTGAGGCACCTACATTAGATATGTCGACGCCAGGTTTACACCTTACTTTGCATACTGATGTATTAGGCTCTATCAGTGAAAACGCCCCAATTAGTTTCAAACAAATACCTATTGGTTATGTTACCGGCTATCACTACATAGAAAGCAGTAAAAAAATTGCTATTAACATTTTCATAAAACCCGAGTTTGCCCACTTAGTAAAAGAGAACTCATTATTCTATAACACCAGTGGCGTTCAAGTTACAGGCTCGCTTTCAGGCGGAATAAAAATTAACACCGATTCATTGTCCTCCATAATTGCAGGTGGTATTTCAGTTGATACATTAAGCTATCAAACCGATTTAGCTCCTGCAAAAAATGGTCATACATTCTCTTTACATGCTGATTTTCAGTCTGCGGAAATGGGACATGAAGTTGAATTAACATTAGATTGGAATTCCGGTATAGATCACAATGCTGCGATTTTATATCAAGGTTTAACAATAGGCGTTATCGAATCATTCAATAAAATAGATCCCGTTAGCCGAAAAATTACAGCTACCGCAAAAGTAAACCCGCGTGTTGTTCCATACTTAACGGATCAATCCCAGTTTTATATTATTTCCCCTCAAATTAATCTTACGGGCTTATCGAATGCTAGGACATTATTAACTGGGAGCTATATCAGTATCAGACCTTCTTTAGCGGGGAAGCCTAGTAATAAATTTAAGGTATTTAACAGCAAACCTCCCTATAAATATAGTGAACCTGGTTTACATGTAATGCTAACAAGTAATGATCGCAGTTCATTACAAGTGGGCAGCAATGTATATTACAAACAACAAGTTGTAGGTAATATACAAGCAATTGAAACTACATCATCAGAGAATTATTTAATTCATATCCATGTAAGACCTGAATTTAGTCATTATGTAAATAACAGCAGTCGTTTTTACAATAATTCTGGCGTTAAAATTACAGCAAATTTACTCGGCGTTGATATTCAAGCTCAGTCATTACAAACAATTCTAACCGGCGGTATTGCCTTTACTAGCCAAAACAATAAAAAAGAATCTCAACAAAAGCTCGTAACTAATGGTGATAGTTTCTCTTTATACGCCAACAACAAGCTAGCAGAACAAAAACTTAGTTTTACGCTAAATATTGCAGCTGATGAACACGTAAACAACAATACTCGTGTTTTATATCGAGGTGTTGAAATTGGTGCGATTCATTCTATTAATATCCGAGATGATTACCAACAACTGCAGTTAGGTTTACTACCTAAATATCAGCATATACTTAAAGCTAATACACAGTTTTATTTAGTTAAGCCCAGCTTAAGTCTTTCTGGTGCTAGCGATACCGATGCTTTATTAGGTGGTGCCTATATCACGTTCAATATTGGTGAAGGTAAACCCAAAACACAATTTAACCTGTATACCAAAGCACCCGTTAAACACGCTAGTGCTCCAGGTTTACAGTTAACCTTAATATCTGAACATGCCAATGCAGCAACACCAGGTTCTCCCGTTAGCTATCGCGGTATAACTATTGGTCAGGTGGATAATGTCAGTTTAAATAAATCAGACGATAATATTAAAGTCAGTATTACTATTGATGAAGAACATCGTGACTTATTGCGAAGCACCTCTCGTTTTTATAATGCCGGGGGGATTACTGTCTCAGGCGGATTAAGTGACTTCGTAGTAAAAACAGAATCTCTCGATGCAATTCTTCGTGGTGGTATCAGTTTTTATAACCCTGAGTTAGCAATAGTAACCTCACAATCAGCTAGCACTAGAATTAAAGAACAGTCTAACTTCACACTTTTCAAACATGAAGAGCACGCAAAAGATGCAGGTAAAAGTATTAGTATCCACTTTAATGATGTCTCAGGATTAAAGATAAATACCCAAGTAGTTTATCAAGAACAAACGCTAGGATCTGTTGAGCGCTTACTATTTAATGAAGGTAAAGTAGGGGTAACTGCTTTAGTATTATTGAATGATTTGGGAAGCCAGTATGCTCGCCAAGGTACAAATTTTTGGAAAATTGAACCTCAAATTGGTTTGGTCGGTTCTAAAAATATCGCTTCTTTACTTAATGGTGCATTCATTGGTTTACTACCCTCACACAATGCAGAGAATGAACCAAAAAATGAGTTTCAAGCCCTTGAATTGGCTCCTACCGTTGAAAAACTTAACTACGGTTTAAATATAAAATTAACAGCATCACGTCGTGGTTCCGTTCGTGTTGGTAACCCCATTTTGTATCGTCAAATTAAAGTAGGTAAAGTTATTGGTATTGATTTAGCTCCTACAGCGGATCAAGTAAATATATTTATTAATATTGCAAATCGTTACTCGCGACTTGTAAACGATCAAAGCCAATTTTGGAATACCAGTGGTATAAAAATTGAAGCGGATGTTTTCTCAGGCGTTAAAATAGACTCTGAATCAATAGAAACCCTCATTGCTGGTGGTATTGCCTTTGCAACCCCCTCTGTTACTGACGATGCTAAAAGTGAAATGACTCAACCCACATCCTTACCAGTAAACTTCATATTGCATCAAGATGTTGATAGTGAATGGTTAGAGTGGCACCCAAAAATATCCATCAACAATCACAACACCTTAGAGAATAACGATACAGTGAAAAGCAGCAATAGCTCTTCTAAAAGTACCGAAGGTGAATATGAAGCGACTAAGTGAATAAATTTTCCACTTATCCGCCACTCAATGGTTGACAAAACTGGCTATTTACACGAACATATAGCCATCTAAACGTCCGTTAACGCTTAAGAGAAGTATTTTGAAAACAACATCAGAACTACAAGCCCGATATAATGATATTAATCGAGGTGTTTACTTTATTGGCACCACACCACCTAAAAGTGATACGCCACTTGATAAAGTAGACGACATTGCAGAAAAATTACTTGAACGTGTTAGTGATATCGACTTTGATGGATTGATTGTTTATGACATTCAAGATGAAAATTCACGCATCAGTAAACCTAGACCTTTTCCTTTTAAATCAACACTCGACGCTAGACTTTACTCTTCATTATTGAATAAAAAATCTAACAGACCTGTTATAACCTATAAAAGTGTTGTGCAGTCTAACGGAGACGATTTTAATGCTTGGGCTAACGAAGCATGGGAAAAGTATGGCGTTAAAGATGTAGTTCTCGTTGGTAGTCCGTCTAAGAATAATGAAATTTCTTTACCTTTGGCTGATGCATATAAAACCTTAGTAGATAATAAACATGACTTCTTTATTGGTGGTGTTACCATTGCCGAGCGCCATGCCAGTAAAAAAGATGAACATGAACGTTTGATTGCAAAAAATCAACAAGGTTGTAGCTTCTTTATTTCTCAAGCTATATATAACCCACAAGCGACAATAGATTTACTTACACGCTATGCAATTGAATGTCAGCAACAAGATATAAAACCGCAGCGTTTAATATTAACTTTCTCGCCATGTGGTAGTAAGAAAACGTTAGAATTTATCGACTGGTTGGGCGTAAACGTTCCTGAAGCAACTAGCCTTCGTATTCTTAATGCAGAAAACCCTTTGTATGAATCAATACGTATTTGCGTCAATAGTTTGCAACAAATTTTAGATGCTATATCACCTTATGACTTACCATTAGGTTTAAATATTGAAAGTTTGACTAACCGTAAAGAAGAAATCGACGGTTCAATATTGCTATACAAATTATTACGCTCGAACATGGATAATTTTTTAGCTAAAAAAGAATTATCTGCGCTTAATAAACAATAGTAATTTCTTCAAATAATAACGACTTAAAAATAGTATTTTAAAATGGCGTATGAAAAACCCATAATTATGATGGGTTATTTTATGCGCTATTTTGTTATATAAACCCTACTAGAAAATACAGAACAACAACGTTCTAATCATCATTATTAATGCGTCATAAATTGACGTAACACTGACTTCCCTTCTTTTTGCATAAAATCGTAAAATAGTTGTGCCAATATCGTTTGTTTACGAAGCTTACTCTGTACCAAATAGCAGGTACTATCTATAGGGAATCCCTCAACATTCAGGACAACTAATCCCGATTTTAAAATATAATCCAACGTATGCTGACTCAAAATAGCTAAACCTAAATCAGCCACAACTGCATGTTTAATGGCCTCACAACTCTCAATAGTCATTTTTTCTTTTAAAGTGATTTTATGACTTTGACAAAATCTATCAATCGACAGGCGTGTACCTGAACCTTGCTCACGCATAATAAAAGGATAGTGCGTTAACCTTGTTAAGCTAATTGACGGCTGTCGCGTAAGTTCATGGCTTTCTGGTGCAACCACGACTAACGGGTTATCTAAAAAAGGATCGGCGATAATATTTTTATCAACCGGACAATGGCTTAACACATAAAAATCGTCTTTATTTTCTTTAAGGCTAGCGAGTACTTGTGCTCTATTCCCTATATTTAGCTCTACATCAATCAACGGGTATTTTTTACAAAATGATCCCAATAATAACGGGAGAAAATATTTGGCCGTAGAAACCACACAGAGCTTTAACTTGCCCGATTTAACTCCTTTTAAATTACTTAATTTGGTAGATAAATGATTGAGCGTGGTAAATATTTCGTTAGACCCTTCCAATACCGCAACACCTGCCTCAGTTAATTCAACTGATTTTCCATTAACATGATAGAGAGCAATATCAAAAACCTCGCTTAACTTCCTTAACTGTATAGAAACAGAAGGTTGTGAAATAAACAATTTTTCAGCCACTAAAGAGATTTTTTTATATTTAGCAAGTGCTTGTAATATTTGTAACTGCCGTAATGTGGGCGTTCTATTTTTCACGATATAGCCTTTTACCTATACTTGTTATTCTTATTATATACTTTAAATTATTTACTATCTTATTTATGATGTTATTAATGAATTAAATGAGGCTAGCTCATCTATTTATGCATTTAGGCATAATACTGATCAGCTGTTAACAAATAATTAAGAGGACTCTATGTTAGAACCTATTCAACAAAATGTACGCGATTTAGGCGCAATGTTAGGTAAAACAATTGCGGCAGATCAAGGTGAAGAGTGGTTAGCCAAAATAGAAACTGTACGCTTAGAAGGTAGAGAAATTGCTGCTGGTGATATTAAAGCGATAGCAGATCTACAAGAGAAACTTGCTAACAGTAATGAAAAAGACCTACTTATTTATGCTAGAGCCTTCAGCCAGTTTTTAAACTTACTCAACGTAGCTGAGCAACAATACACTACCAGTGAACAAGGTTTAGCCGAATTAGATCATGCTCACCCCCTTGAAGATCTTGAGGAACACTTAGTTGATATTAATCCTGAAGTGATCACTAATGCATTGAAAAAATTAAAAATTGAACTTGTACTTACCGCACATCCAACCGAAGTTAACCGCAGAACTTTTATTCATAAATACAATGAGATTGGCCAAACGCTAGATACACTAGACAATGCAATATCTCCCCGTATAGAAGAGCTCATTGAACAGGCATGGCATACCGATGAAATTCGCCAAAAGCGGCCCACTCCGTTACATGAATCTCGTTGGGGATTAAACAGTATCGCAGATAATTTTTGGTATGCTATTCCTCAGTTTATGAGAGAACTCGATGATTTTTCTTATAAAGTAACAGGACAGCGTTTGCCACAAGAATATACGCCAATCACTATGGCAAGTTGGATGGCAGGAGACCGTGACGGTAACCCATTTGTTACAGCAAGTTTAAGTAAACAAGCGTTAATTAATGCCCGTTTGATGGCGTGTGAATTATATTTGAAAGATTTTGAAAGTCTTTATTTAGAACTTTCAATGTCTAAAGCAACCGCTGATTTAGCCCATGCAGATAAAAACCTAAAAGGCCCTTATCGTCAACATTTACTGTCTGTTATTCGTTTATTAAAAACCTCAATTGAACAATTAAAAGAAGGTAATACAGATAATGTATTATCTAATTCTGATCAATTGCGCCAACCATTACAAACCTGCCGTGATAGTTTATTAGCCGTTGGTTTAACCAATGTAGCTAATTCTTTTATACTTGATGTAATTCGTAAGGTGAACAGCTTTGGTATCTCATTAGTAAAATTAGATATTCGACAGCATAGTGAACGACATGACAGCGCAATAGCAGAATTAACTCAACTATTAAACCTAGGGACGTACACAGATTGGAGTGAAGAAAAAAGACAAGAATTTTTACTGTCTGAAATTGATAATCCACGCCCTTTACTGCCCAATCACAGCTGGACCACAGATACACAAGAAGTTTTTGATACCTACGCAATGATTTCGGAAGAGCCTGCGGAACTTTTTGGTCTTTATATTATTTCAATGGCCAGTAAAGTGAGTGATGTTTTAGCCGTTAAATTATTATTGAAAGCGTCAGGTGTTCAGTGGAACATGCCTATCGCACCATTATTTGAAACGCTTGATGATTTAAATAATGCGCCAAAAGTTATGGCTGATTTATTATCAATTGAAAGCTACCGTAATACTTGCGATGAACAACACAATGTAATGATTGGCTATAGTGATTCAGCTAAAGATGCCGGAGTGCTTGCCGCAACTTGGGGTCAATATGAGAGTCAAGAAAAGCTAGTTGAAGTGTTCGTTGAGCAAAATATTGAACTGAAATTATTTCATGGTCGAGGTGGTACTATTGGCCGAGGTGGCGGGCCAGCACATGCCGCTATTTCGTCACAACCACCGGGTACATTAGACGGCGGATTAAGAGTTACAGAGCAAGGTGAAACAATTCGTCATAAATTTGGTACGCCTAATTTAGCGAACCGCAGTTTACATTTATATGCCTCTGCAATAATAGAGTGTTTAATAAGTCCGCCGCCAGTGCCTACACAAGCATGGCGAGATATTATGAAAAAAATGTCGGATGAAAGCTGTGAAACTTATCGCCAGTATGTTGAAGGTAACGATGAGTTTGTTAAATATTTTCGCCAAGCAACACCCGAGCAAGAACTAGCCTCTTTACCTTTAGGTTCTCGTCCAAGTAAACGTAAATCGGATGGTGGTATTGAATCATTAAGAGCTATTCCATGGATTTTTGCATGGAGTCAAAATCGTTTGGTTCTTCCTGGTTGGCTTGGTTTAGGCAGCACTATAAAAACAGCTTATCAAGAAAATGAATCGTTAATTAAAGAAATGCTGCAAGAATGGCCGTATTTCCGTTCACGTATTTCATTAACTGAAATGGTGTACTTAAAGTCGGACAGAAAAATATCCGCGCTATACGATGAATCTTTAGTAAGTGATTCACTTAAAGTTATGGGCGAGAGTTTGCGTAATCAACTTGCTCAAGATGAGCAAACAATATTAAGTATATTGGGACAAAAGAAACCTTTAGAAAATGACCCTTGGAACTTTAATTCTTTTGAGCTTCGTCGCCCTTACTTAGCACCATTGCACTTAATACAAATTGAAGCACTTAAACGCTTAAGAGCGCAACCTGAACATCCAGAAAACGAACAAGTATTGATGGTATCAATGGCGGGTCTTGCTACGGGTATGCGTAATACAGGCTAACAAGACGCAATAAACGACTAAAGCCCTTTATCTATAAAGGGCTTTTTTTTGTTTTAAATTAAGGACTGAAACAATAGTTGAAAATAGGTGTACGCACAAAAAATACAACTTATCATGCGAATTCATGAAAAATATAAACTGCGTAATTAGATAATATGAAAAATTTGGTGAGATATTAATATTGCGGATATTGCCTATAAGCAGTGGGTGTTATACCAGACCAACGCTTAAAAGATCGAGTAAAGTTAGCAGCATCGGTATAACCAAGCTCTAGACTAATATCAATAACAGATAATGTTTCAACGTTAAGTAGCTCTTTAGATTTCTCAAATAGAACCTCTTCGTTTAATTTTCGGAATGAGGTATCTTCACTTTTTAATAAACGCTGCATTTTCCTAACATTCATACCTAACGCATTCGCGGTAGAAATTGCTGTATAAGGTTGCTTAAAAGGTGACTGAAGTAATATCTCTTTTATAATTTCACGACTATTTTTGGTAATTTGAATGGGGGTTTTATCTGTATTCACTTTGTACTGATTAATAACCGGTACAGCTGCATTATCGAGTAATGTTTTGGGAATAAAAATAGTCGTAAGTGGCATATTAATTTTAATACGGGTATTTATTAATGAATTGGAATTTCTAGCTCCGTTAAGGGTATGCGTTTGTAAATGCACATAAGGTGGCGTCCAAGACGAAGAAGTAAACCCCCGAACTAATTGAATCATCAAACTAACGACATGTTGCTCTACAGGCCAATTGCCTTTTTTAATCCCTTGAGTACCTAAACGGCAAAACCATATCCCCTCTTCATCTTCTTTTAGCGAAAACGGTGGACAATTAGATTGCTGCCCCATATCGGAGATAAAACTCGTCAATGCTTTATGCAAACTATTGGCTTGCATAATTTTAGCGCCAAAAACACCATAACTATCAAGCGATAATTTTTCCGTAACTTGAAAGCCTAAATCGTCGATACCTTGATGAATAGTGGCTAACTCGAGAAAAGCCCAAAAAGGTGCTTCTGCTACTAAATTATCGGGGTGGGAGAAAGAGTCACGATCCAGGTTAACTTCATTTAGCAAGCGTTCAACTGGAGCGCCTGAGGCTTCAAGGAAGTCTAAAAATGGGATTAAATGACTGGCCTTCACAACCGTAATGTCGACTTTCACAATTTACTTCCTATATTTATCGATTCTAAAAGTGATTAACTAATAACTCACCTCCTTTGTCGTAATATGACAAGAAAACCACTTCAAGTAAAATTATTATTAACATGCAGTAAAAATATTGAATATTATGAACTTTATTTTTAAAAAAACGTATAACATCAATGGAATACTTATCATTTATACTCTGATTAATATTTCGTTAACATATTTAGCATTCGAACACATTTCAAGCATACCTACATAGTTATTAAAGGGACATATAATGAACATGAAAAACACATTAATTAGTAAAGCAATCAGTAAGGTAGTTATTACCGCTGCTGTCGCTATATCACTTACTTCAACAGTTTCTGCTGAACAAGTATTGTTTGAAAACGTAAATATTTTTAATGGCACTGAAAATAAAATTTACAAAAACCATAACGTGTTGGTTGAAGATAAATTAATTAAAGCTATTTCTAAAAGTTCAATTAAAGCCGAATCTGGTGCAACCGTTATCGACGGCAAAGGTAAAACCCTTATGCCTGGGCTAATTGAAGCTCACGCGCATCTGATGCTGATGGGACCAAGCCTTCCTCTGATGGAATCCAATACAACGTGGGAAGACTTTGCTATCCACGGGGCCGCTATGTCGGAAATGTATCTAATGCAAGGTTTTACCACGCTACGTGACGCTGGTGGCGCAGGTGGTGGTATTCCAAGAGCTATTGATAAAGGTACGATTGTTGGACCTCGCGTATATACTTCTGGCGCTTTTTTAGGTACCCGTGGTGGTCATGCAGATTTCGCGAATTTCACTGCTCCGGTAGGCCAGTCAACTAACTTCAGTCGTCTGAATATGGCTCAGGAAGTGGATAGTGTCGCCGATGTGCAAAAATTTGGACGTAACAACTTCCGTATGGGTGCTACTCAACTTAAATATATGCAATCTGGTGGGGTTGTTTCAGCCTTTGACCCATGGCAGTTACTCGCAGGCTCTACTGCAGAGATCGAGGCTGCGGTACAGGTTGCTAATGAATATGGATCCTATGTCATGGCACACTCATACAGAAAAGAAGCTATGATGAGTGCGTTAAACGCGGGTGTACGTTCCATTGAACATGGCTTTTCTTTTGATTGCGAAGTTGCTGATTTAATGAAGGAAAAAGGTGCATTCATCACAACTAACTTAACCGCATTCGACCCTAACTTGTTGGATATTCCGGCGATTAAAAATGTTCCTTCAAGCTTACGTAAGGCAAAATCAGCCTCAGCCACGTTTGCGAATTACATTCCAAATATGAAAAAATGTCCTGTTAAACGTGCCTTTCAAACTGATTGTGTCGGCGACGTAAAATCTTGTAGTAAACAAATTGCTTATGAAAAACATCTTAATGCCAAATTCTTTGACCCCTACACAGCCTTAGTCGTTATGACTTCGGCTGGCGGAGAGCTTGTGGCAATGTCTGGTGACTTTTCGAACCCGTATCCTGATGGAAAGCTTGGCGTTATCGAAAAAGGAGCTTATGCAGACATATTGCTTGTAGATGGCAACCCACTTGAAGATTTTTCTGTAATGGGAACTTCGGAAGAATGGTTTACTGGTCCAGCACGTCCTGAAAGCCCTGAGACTATTCGCGTTATCATGAAAGATGGTGTTTTTTACAAAAATACACTTTAATTGTTTAACGAGTTAACTACAAAAGGTATTTACTGATAGGTAAATACCTTTTTTATTAGATAGAATATATACCCGTTAGAACCATACCTGCTAATAAAGATAACACCTGCTCAGGTCAACAGACTTGCAATAACACACAATAATATGGAGCCTTTTGATGATAATTCAAAAATCCCTTATCACGCTCGCCACAACTTGCTTATTAACAACATCGACAGTTTGGGCAGAAAATAATAAAGGTACAAATTTTGGTAGCCCTAATGCGGTTGATAATCAAATAGCGGAAGATAACAAAAAATCAGAGCCTAGCTTTAAAACACAACTTGAACGAAATAACATTAGTATGGGTGTTGATTATTCAGCCATAACACTTGGTGCGAATAATGTTTTACCTGGATCAGATGATACTTCCGCCAGCGGCATGATACGTTTTTATGGGAGCTGGAATCCTATAGGTGTCGGTACAAAAGAAACTGGCGGTTTCGTATGGAAAATAGAACATAGACATTCGTATACTGATACTGCAGTAAAAGACTTTGAATTTGGTACCGGGGGCTTAGGGCTTATCACTCCTCCTTTTAGTGATGAAGGCACCCGTTTAACTAACTTGTATTGGAAACAGAAATACATGGACGGTAAAGCAACTGTGGTTGCAGGATTTCTAGATGTGACCGATTTTGTTGATGTATTTGCCATGGCAAGCCCATGGACTGGTTTTATGAACTTTGCTTTTAGTACCGGTACCACAACAATGGCCTTACCCGGAGATGCTACATTAGGCATTGCCGGTGGTATGATGTTATCAGACGATTATTATATTGTTGGTAGTTTAGCTGATATGAATTCAGTTTCTTCCAAACCTTTTAAAGGGTTCGATTCTTTTTTCAACGATAATAAATTCTTTAAAAGCGTAGAACTTGGTTGGACAAAGTCTCATAGTGATATTTATGTAGATAACATTCATACAACGCTTTGGCATGCTGATGAAAGTGAAGTACAAGGATCAACAAAGGGTTACGGTATTAATTTTTCAGCTTCTCGTTTAATTAAAGGGCAATGGTTACCCTTTATACGTGCTGGTTACTCGCAAGATGCAGGAACTTTAATGGAGAAATCGATCAGTGCTGGTTTCGGTTATTACGGTTTATGGGGGAAATCTAATAACCTTGGCCTAGCGATGAACTGGGGGCAAGTTGAAGGCAATGATGACCAATATACGACTGAAATATTCTACATAATGAAGCCATTAGATTACTTAGATATAACAGCTGACATTCAATATATTGAAAACCCAGCATTAAATTCGGTAGATAATAACAATACACTTATTTATGGTTTAAGAGTGCGCTTGGCAATATAGTCTAGAATAAGAATAACAATTGAAATATGTTTTTTCGCTTGAGCAGGATATGATAACTATTATTCGAATGGATGTTGGTTTGTTTTTAATGTATTGATTAAATGGAATATAATGAAAATAAAAAACAATAAACTCACCGTATTCTGCAAAATAATAATCATTATTATTTTGCACTTTAGTCTGTTACCTAGTAGCCAGGCCGAAGATTTTAATGAAGTAATTGAACAAAAAATAGTGATACTTAATGTCACTTTTGTTGACCCTAAAAAAGCAAATAGCAGTACAACCGCCAACTTAGTTATCACTAATAAGTTATTTGATCTCGTCACTCAAGATGATGTTGAAGTTAACCATGCTGATATTATTTTTGATGCCCAAAGTGGCTTTATTTTAGGCTCACTAGAGTCAGGTAAAGTAGCTAACTTCATGATTTTAGATGAAGACCCTCATAAAAATATTAACGCCTTGCTAGACACAAAAAAACACGTACTGCTCGCTATTAGTGAAGGTGTCATCATTCGAAATAACCTCAAAGCCGAAAGTAATATCTCTGCCTTGGCTGAACAAAAAAGATTAAAACCGAAACGTGCAGGATGGCTCGCTTATACCCCTCCCCCTATTGTTTTACCTAGCAATTATAAAGATGCTGATTGGATAAAATTTAATAATAAATATTTTTCAACCATATTAATTGGTGCGCTAGCACTAGATAGACAAAGTTGGGAAGGACAAAATGAAGCTAGTTTAGCGCAAGTAGGCGATTTACAAAGTTATGATGGCGGTGAAATTCGCGCTTTACGCTTTGGGATTGCGGGTGCCATAAAATTCGATAAACCTTGGGTTTATATGATCACCGGTGCAACTAATACCTTTGATAAGGGTTATGACACTAATACAACCGAAAATGTTAGTTTTATGGATTGGCGCCTTGATATTCCTACTTTTTATAACACCACCCTGAGTGTAGGTAAACAAAAGGAACCTATTTCTATGGAGAGGCTAATGAGTATGACTTTCCTTCCGATGCAAGAACGCGCCTTAGTTTCGGATGCCTTATTACCTTCTCGAAACTTTGGTGCAGTATTAAGTGGCTATACGTTTAATCAAAAAGTTACTTGGGCAGGTGGTGTATTTAATAATTGGATGGAAGATGACGGATCCCTTAGTGATAATTCAACGCAGTTAGTTGGTCGTACAACATGGTTACCTTATGTGTCCGACGATGAAAATCAGTTAATTCACCTAGCTTTTGGTCTTCGATATAACAATGCTAAAGAAACATTGCGATATGCCTCTGAGCCTGAGTTTAACAAATCGCCTAAATTTGTTGATACTGGTGATATTAATGCAGATAGCACGCTTACTTATAACTTTGAAGCGTCATGGCGAAAAGGGCCTGTGTGGGTCATTGGTGAGTATACTCATAATAAGGTTACTGCAGACTATCTTCAGAACCCCGAACTTTCTGGTTATCACGTTAGTGCTGTAGTATCTCTAACGGGGGAAATGCGTGAATACAATAAAAGAAGTGGTACATTTTCCCCTTTACTCGTTGCCCGTAGTGTTGACCAAGGTGGCTGGGGGGCATTAGAAGTAAGCACTCGCTGGTCGGTATTTGATGGCAGCGATGGTCGTTTATCTGCGGGTGATACTTCTATATTTTCAGTGGGTTTGGCTTGGTGGTTAACACCCAAATTTAACCTCAACTTTAACTACCGCTGGATTGATTTAGACCGTTGTAGTTTTATTTCAGATGATTGTGATTTACAAGGAAAAAGTGGTGGTTTTAATACTAGGTTAGTTCTATTTCTTTAATGGAAATCATCTTTAACTGAACTTCAATATATACCCGTTACCATTCAAAGTGCTCTGAAACATGCATATTGAATGGTAACGGGTATGTAACGTCTGTGATTACTTAAATCTAATTAAAAACCACATTTCGTGCTATTTCAAATAACCAGATCAATGAACCTCAGGTCGTTGAGTGATATAATCTAGTCATAATTGATATGGCTTTCTAACTTGAGAATTTAATGACACTAAAAAACAAACAAGTTTTACTCTTTGATCTCGATGGTACGTTAGTAGATAGTGCACCTGACCTTGTTGTAGCATTAAATAAAACACTACGCGATTTAAACAAACAAGAACATGGCGAGAAAATTATTCGTTCTTGGGTAGGCAATGGCGCGAAAGTATTGGTTGAGCGAGGATTGTCTGGCTCATCAACTATCGACAGCGAACTAGATATTGCGCTTGCGGAAAAAGCTTTATCTATTTTCTTAATTCATTACCGTGATTTTATATGTGTAGAAACCGTTCTTTATGACGGTGTAAAAGAGGGGTTAATTGCCTTTAAAGAGGCAGGATTTCGCTTAGGTATTATCACTAATAAACCAGAAGCATTAATTCAGCCTATTTTAATCGGTTTAGGTATAGATGGGTTATTTGAAATAATAATTGGCGCTGATACTTTACCAGAGAAAAAACCACATCCATTACCTTTACTTCACGCAGCAGAGAAACTCAGTGTAACTATTGAACAGTGCTTGATGATTGGTGATTCTAAAAACGATATATTAGCGGCAAAAGCAGCCAACATGGACAGTGTTGGGTTAACCTATGGTTACAACTATGGAGAAGATATATCTCTATACAACCCACAGTGGTGTTTCGATACCTTCTCAGAGCTAACTGGCGAGCTAACTACCTTGGTACATCGCTAAGACTCAAAAGTTCTTTGCTAAAGCGACTGGGTAACCTCGCTGTGTAGCCAATATTATTGCACGTGCTGTAACCTCAGCTTCGCTACATAACTGAGTTACTGGAAAATAATGTTTTGTTAAATAGTGACCCAATTCTGACTCCGCTATTAATCCACCATCTACTAGGCTTTTAAGTATCCCATCGGCTGCAGCTAGCGCCGATGATCCTTTCACAATTTCTGCACGAGCATAGTTTAGACCATGAAACGAGACATCAGCAGTACGTAAGTCGGCATCTTCACCCGGAATTTGCTGAGCACCAAATAATGGTTTTGCCGCGACACTAGCAGAACTAAATGCAGGAACATACTGAGCAATATGCTCAATTGATCCTAGCGTTCTATTATTCACTAGTTCCTCAGGCCATTTTTTATCAATTTTCTCGATAAACCTTTGCGCCAATTGAGGTTGTGCGCTTTTTAAAGAGCTAGCGACTAACCCTTGATCAAAGAGGGTTATATCTTGGGTCATACCATGAAGTTGAAAGTAACCATCGGGATAAGGCGTTAATTGCGCCATGCCTTGTGGAGTACCTCTTTCACCGTAAAAAACAACCTCAGGCCATAAGCCTTGGCTTTGTGGCCAATGCGCTATATAAGCGGCTTTGAATTCCACCATTCGTGTACGCTTAGCACTAACCATGTCGTCAATTTCACCACTTTTAAAACCACAGGCATTGATAACGTAGTCAAAGTTTTGGTGAATAATGTCTTGGCTTTGCATATGTTGAGTAGAAATTTGCCAGCCGACATCATTTTCATGTTGGGTGATAGCAGTAACTTGAGAACTTGTTTGTAGATGACAACTCGGCAGGCGCTCAATAGCTAAACTGGCAATAGCCGCCATACGAAAAGCCGACCAACCATATTCCTGCACTAACAATACAGGGAATTTAAGATTATCTAAATTAACGTTTTGAGCAAATGAAATTAACCAGTCACTGTCTTGATTTGCCTTAGTAGGTATTGCTTTGTTGACTAATGCCTCAATCTCTAAACGTGAATAAAAACGGAAATAATTTGCGGGTTCGCCTAAAACTTTATTACGACTATCTTGAGCAACCAGTTCACCATATTTAGCGCGTATTTTTTCCAATCGAGGTAATAAATCTATCGGTTGACCAAATTCTGTTTTAGGTAAAGCAATGACGGTTGGTCTGATATTGATACTATGAGGATAAACTTTAACAGTATCTATAGACTGCTTTAATAGCGTTAGGCATTCCTCATCGCTTATTTCGCGATACAAGTTACCACCCGCATGTAAATGACACATAGGAGGACCATTAACCAAGCTTGGTCCTTTTTCAATCAAGGTAGTATCTAAACCAAGTTCAGCAAAGCGCAATGCAATAGTAGAGCCTGCAACACCGCCGCCAACAATAGCAATTTTTGCTTTTGAGCTTAACAGTGCCTGGTGAATTATTGGCTGATGAGTTATTAGGGGTTTATTCATATTAGTTTCGAGTTATCTTTCAAGCGTACTTTCGATAATCATTTCGAGAAAAATTACTCATAGTGAGTTGTTGCTGTGGATATTTATAATGTGTATTTTACTAGTATACGCTCAACTTGCGTAGGGGGATCGCAAAAAACTTTATTTATATAACTTCTTTTGCGTTAGATCCTATTACTTGTTGTTGATGATAACGCTCAATACATTTATTACAGACACAACTAACGCCTTGAAGTTGAGTAGGGATTCGATTTAATAATGCTTGCGGTACTCTTGTATTCATACACCAACAACCGGCACTAGAGTTAACATCGCAGCGATTAAGTTTCTGGCATAGCGGACAAATACTGTCATCAGTTTTATTAGGCATAACGTTTAGGTGAAATTAATAAGAAATTAAAGCATATATTAACAGTTTTACCTACTTGGATAATATGTGTTTTTTCAGGCATAAAAAAACGACCCGTAGGTTAATGCCGATCAGT
>Ga0308015_10000443_pt1 | contig 19386 bp, 19 predicted proteins | sample Neamet231_FD_203128 | JGI IMG/M metagenome (GOLD analysis project Ga0308015, IMG submission 203128) | Marine microbial communities from water near the shore, Antarctic Ocean - #231 | ecosystem: Environmental > Aquatic > Marine > Unclassified | place: Southern Ocean | collected 2014-07-28
TAAATTTGGCCTTATTTTAGTGATTTTTGGCAAGTTCTCCAAGCCATTTCCATCGGGCATGACCACATCAGAAATTATCAAGTCACCTTTACCATCCTCAACCCAGCGCATCAGGGTGTTTAGTGACGAGGTCGCATGAACTTTACAGCCTGCACGGGTGTATGCCTGAGTCAAAACGGTGCGAATTGTGCGATCATCATCCGCGATTAAAACCGTTCCATCCATAGTGTTATTCCTTATTTTTCTCTTTTTTGATGGGCAATGATATTCTGAAAATTGTTTGACCAGGTCGCGACGCAACACTAACCCAAGCGCTATGCTGCGCCACAATTTTTGACACCAAAGCAAGCCCCAAGCCTTTACCGTTGCTTTTTGACGATACAAAAGGCTCGAATACATGCCTTGCAAGCCCATCAGGTAAACCTGGTCCGTTGTCCATTATATCAACGTGCAAAGGTAAACGCTGGCCTTTACTATCGGGCATCACCAAGCGCAAGTTAGGATCATAATAGGTCCGTACCGATATTTTGCCCTCATCCCATAAAGCTTCACAAGCGTTTTTGATCAGATTTAAAAACACCTGCATCAATTGATCTGAATCAGCCCAGACATTTGGCAAGGAAGGGTCATAATTTTTAGAAATTTGAATATTTCTCGCAAAACCAAACGTAGCTGACCGAACGGCTTGATCTAAGACATCATGGATATTAACTAACGCGCAGTTCGGCGGTGTGATATCACCGAACTGCTCGACCTGATCCAACAGAGCAACAATCCGCTTGGATTCCTTGACAATAAGATCTGTCATCTCATGATCATCTGTTGGCCGCGACATGGAAAGAAACTGTGCGGCACCGGTAATCCCTGCCAAAGGGTTTTTAATTTCGTGAGCCAGCATTTCAGCCATACCAATTGCAGAATGAGCAGCCAGAACTGGCACAGGTCCGTTTCCAGAATTGCCCATTGTTTCATACGCAATGAGTAAAATTAGAATCTGTTGTTCATTCCCGTTGAGCGGGCACACATGCGCAGCGCAAGTGCGCGCCTCGGTATTTCGGCCATGGGCAGCAACTTCCCCAATAAGGATAGGACGCTGCAATGCTCGTGCCCTATCAATCCCTGCAGACAATAAATCCTCGCCACGCAAGTAATTCCAAACATGCTGCCCCAAAACAACCTTAGATGAGATACCTAGAAACTGCTCACCCGCCGGATTGATCTCTTGAATGCTATTATCACTCCCGATTACCAAACTTGGTATCGGTAGTTGGGCCCAAAGATCCTGAAATCTTATCACGCGGCCACCTTCGCACGAGGGCGTTCTACCGCCTGCCAAATTAACTTATGAATTTCCGTAAGATCCAAAGAGCGGAGTAAAGATTGCCGCAGATCTGGCAGGACGTCCAAACCGTCAAGATACCAACCGAGGTGTTTTCGCGCATTTTTTAGGCCCAATACATTACCATAAAAGGCCAAAATAGCTTGGTGATGGTCGATGATAAGCTCAGCCAGATCCGCACCACTCGGGATTTTTGGCTCAGGCGTGCCATAAAGCGATGCAGATATTTCAGCCAAACGCCAAGGCGCACCCTGTGCACCGCGCCCAACCATAATTCCATCAGCACCGGACTGCGAGAGCGCCAAACGCGCGGAGGCGACATCCACAATATCACCATTGGCGATAACCGGGATTGACACAGCCCGCTTCACTTTAGCAATAGCTGCCCAATCGGCTACCCCTTTATAAAACTGGCACCGAGTACGGCCATGGACAGTGATCATCTTAACCCCAGCCGCTTCAGCGCGCGCTGCAATATCAGGTGCATTGAGGGAATCGTCATCCCACCCGAGTCGCATTTTTAAGGTCACATCCAAGTTTGTGGCTTTCACCACAGCGTGCACTAGTTCCAAAGCAAAATCAGGCACACGCATTAGCGCGGAGCCTGATTGACCATTAGTCACCTTTTTGGCCGGGCAGCCCATGTTAATATCAATAATTTTTGCACCATTGGCCTCAATCATACGCGCAGCCTCCGCCATCCAATGGACTTCACAGCCTGCGATTTGCACCGAAGTATTGCCAATTCCAAAGCCAAGCTCAGCCCGCTCCCTAACGCCAGGCTTTTTTTGGACTATCTCATGGCTCGCCACCATCTCAGACACCACAAGCCCCGCACCAAAAGATTGCACTAAGTTCCGAAACGGGACATCGGTAATGCCAGCCAACGGTGCCAGTAAAACCGGCGGATAAACAACTTGGTTACCAAGAATAATTTGCACTACGGCCCTCTACGACTACTTCTTAAGCGCACATTATATGGAGACACAGGCAAGTCTGCCACCACGTAAATTACACTTTTTATGCATTTGCACAAAAATTAAGCAGAAATCTAGGGCTAACCAAGGATTGCATGCAGAATATCAAAAGATATAACGATAAGTAATGAACACATCAGTAAAAATAATAGCGATTGTCCTTGCGGCTGGGCGCGGCATACGGGCTGGTGGTCCAGTTCCAAAACAATGGCAGAATCTTTTTGGAAAACCACTAATTTTATGGGCTATTGAACCTTTTCTAGTTCACCCTTTGGTATCAGAGGTTGTAGTTGTCCATAGTATCGAGGATATTGATTTACTGTCAAAGCTGCCCCCTGAGATACGATGCTTTGCGGGTGGAACAAATCGAGACGACTCAGTACGGAGCGGTTTGTCTGCCATTAAGCCGCTAGCACCCGACTATGTGTTGCTTCACGATGCCGCGCGGCCCTGTTTGGATCAAAATCTCTTATCAGATTGCATTGCAGCCATGCTAACAAAGGGAGCCGCAGCACCTGCTGTGTCCGTTCAAGATACCCTTTGGTTCGGAAAGGATCAGGTATTAGGCACAATTGACCGAACACAAGTCTTTAGAGCGCAAACTCCACAGTGTTTTGCCTATGAGGTTATTCGAACCGCCCACAAGGTCTCTCGAGATACGGCTACCGATGACGTCCAAGTCGCGCGTGCCGCTGGCCACGCCGTTGCAATTGTAACCGGAAATGAAGATAATATAAAAGTAACGCTGCCCGGTGATTTTGCGCGGGCTGAACAAATTTTGCGGGGTAAAATGAAACTACGCGTAGGCAATGGTTTTGATGTGCATAAATTTGGAACAGGATCAGAGCTTACACTCTGCGGAGTGCCCATCCCCCATAAAACGGGGTTGGTCGGGCATTCTGATGCTGATGTCGGCATGCATGCGGTGACCGATGCCATTTACGGCGCTTTGGCGCGCGGGGATATTGGCCAGCACTTCCCTCCTTCAGATCCACAATGGAAGGGCGCAGCCAGTGAGATTTTTCTCAAACATGCTATCAAATTGGCTGCTGACATGGGCTTTCGAATTGAAAATGTTGATTGCACCTTGATTTGCGAATTTCCAAAGATAGGTCCACATTCGGAACTCATGCGCGCGCGTATGGCGCAGATTATGGGCCTGGCGGTAGATCAAGTGTCAATCAAGGCCACAACTTCTGAAACATTAGGCTTCACAGGACGTGAAGAAGGCATCGCGGCCATCGCCTCAGCGGCTTTGGTGAGCATTTGAGCCATCTTATAGCCACATTTTTCTACATCGGTCATCTGCGACCGGCCCCCGGCACTTGGGGCAGTTTGGCGGCCCTACTGTTAGGTTTTATCATCATTCAGACTGCTGGTGTTTATGGTCTGTGTATCGCCATCTTAACAAGCTGCGTTTTAGGATGGTGGGCCACAGCGGCACAAACTAAAGGTGAGGACGATCATGACCCATCAGAAATAGTGATCGATGAAGTGGTCGGACAATGGATTGCGATCCTGCCGTTAGCAATCGCTCCACAACCTTTTGAAATAAGTTTTTGGTATTGGCTCTTAGCTTTTGCCGGGTTTCGCCTGTTTGATATCATCAAACCAGGCTTGGTGGGCTGGGCAGATCGCCAAACTGGCCCAATTGGGGTCATGCTCGATGATATCATTGCAGGCCTGATGGCTGCAGCAGTTATCGTTTTGGTTATGATGTCTTTATCATGACGTTAGCCGATGATATTGTTTCACTAGCTAAATTTTCCAAGTTAAAAATAACTTGTGCAGAAAGCTGTACTGGGGGAATGGTCAGCGCGGCTTTGACCGATATAGCAGGTAGCTCAGCAATATTCGAACAGGGATTCATTACCTATTCTAACTTGGCAAAAATTAAAATTCTGGGGGTTTCACCGGAAACCCTGCACGCTCATGGGGCAGTATCTGAACCTGTTGCGGAGGAGATGGCCATCGGTGCGTTAGCTGCTGCTGGAGCCAATATTGCAGTTTCAGTCAGCGGCATTGCAGGGCCCGGCGGCACAGAGTTCAAACCGGAAGGCAGAGTTTGCTTTGCACTTGCAAAATCGCAGTTTGTTCACAGCGAAACTGTTGAATTTGGTGCCATAGGACGCGCCGAGGTCCGAAAATCCGCAACAAATCATGCCTTAGAATTAATCTCTAAGGTTTTAAAAAGAGCTTATTGATTGCACTGACCTATCTGTTTGAAGCTTAATTTTTACGCATTATTAAAATACTGGCTCTAAATGTGGGGTTCGGAGAGATTGGGGCTTTTCTTTTGAAGCCGCTTTGGTTGAAACACACCAAATCATCTCTGGAGAGTATCATGAACTCAGCTGATACAGCTTGGATTATCGTCGCTACCGCATTGGTTCTCTTTATGACCTTGCCCGGACTTGCTTTGTTTTATGGCGGACTAGTGCGGGCCCGGAACGTGCTCAGCGTTTTCATGCAGTGCTTTGGCATTGCATGCCTAATGAGCTTATTATGGCTCGCGTTCGGCTATTCTATTGCCTTTGGAGATAGCAACTCAGGCTATTGGGGTGGGCTTAGCCATATTTTCCTTAACGGTGTTGATACCTCGACGGTAAGAGATGGAACTACCCTACCGGAAGTCTTGTTTTTCGCATTTCAAATGACATTCGCAATCATAACTCCTGCTTTAATCGTTGGTGCTTATGTGGAGCGCGTAGGCTTTGGATTTGTAATGACTTTCTCTGGACTGTGGATGCTTCTCTGCTACGCACCAGTCGTACACTGGGTTTGGGGTGGCGGCATTTTATCAGACGGTGGTTTGTTTGGTGAAATTGGTCTCAAAGACTTTGCAGGTGGAGTAGTTGTTCATGAAACAGCTGGGCTGGCCGCTTTGGTCATTGCAGTTTTGCTAGGTGCAAGGCGTAACACTACCACACCACCGCACAATCCTGGCTACGTGATGCTTGGGGCAGCAATGCTTTGGGTGGGTTGGTTTGGTTTCAATGGCGGATCACAGCTGGCTGCTGATGGTGGTGCCGCTATGGCCCTAACAGTCACACACATATCCGCAGCAGCGGCATCATTAACTTGGGCGCTGTGGGAGTGGATTAAATATGGTAAAACTTCACTTGTAGGCATGGTCACCGGTACCATTGCAGGTTTAGCCTCCATCACGCCAGCGTCGGGTTTTGTGGGACCAGTCGAGGCCCTGATAATTGGTTCTGTAGCCGGAGTTGTTTGCCAAGAAGCTGTCAATCTAGTGCGTAATCGCTTTAAAATTGACGATACACTTGACGTCTTCGCTGTTCACGGTGTCGGTGGCATCTTTGGAACGATCATGATTGCGGTATTTGGTGCAGGCAATTGGTTCGCACAAGTCGGTAGCTTAGCAATTGTAGGAGTCTTCACTGTGGTGGTAACATTCTCACTCGTTAAGCTTGTGGCGATAGTAACACCACTAAGGGTAAGCGAAGAAGATGAGCATACCGGCCTAGATCTATCAGCACATGGTGAGAGAGCTTACGATCACTCTTCCTAAATAGATTTATATCATGTGAGTGGGCTCCAGTTTAGGGCTATTTTCATGGGTAAAGCGAGTTAGCCCGAGTTTCGAAAGCACGGACAATCCGCTGCATGGCCTCATTAAATACCAAACCAATAACTTTTTGTAAAATTACGTTCTTAAATTGAAAATCAACAAAAAAGCTAACCGCACACCCACCCGGCACGTCCTCAAACTTCCAATTCGATTTCATATACTTAAAGGGACCATCTAAATATTCAGTATCAATAAACAAATTTTCAGAATGCAAAACCACCTTGCTACTGAAACGTTCCCGAAACACTTTGAATGAGACGACCAAATCCGCAGCCATTACCGTAGAATCTCCATCCACAGTCACAGATTTAATGCGCGCGGCGGCACACCAAGGTAAAAATTCAGGATAGGAACCAACATCAGCCACCAAATCGTACATTTGCTGGGCTGAATATCGCAAAATTCTCGTTTCATTATGGGTTGGCATGCTATTTCCCGCTGACTCTGCCACTTAGATGTCGTAGAAACACGCAGGAAGTTCAAGAGGGCACTATGTCACAAAAACCATATGTCATCGATAGTATGATTTCAGCCAAGTCAATTGCGGCTCGAATCGAGCAATTAGCTAATGAGATTGAAACCGAATTTTCCGATACGGATAAATTGGTTGTGATAGGGCTTTTGCGTGGCTCTTTCGTATTTATCGCGGATCTAGTACGTGAGATCAGCTTGCCGATTGAGGTCGATTTCCTTGAAGTGAGTAGTTATGGTGACGGTATGGAAAGCTCGCGTGAGGTGCGTATTTTAAAAGATCTTCGCGGTACCATTGAAAATAGAGATGTGTTGATTGTAGAGGATATTGTTGACACCGGCCATACAATGAAAAACGTCACTCAACATATTATGCGCCGCCAGCCTAAGCGGATGAAAACCATCGCTCTACTCGATAAACCTTCTCGCCGCGAAGTTGACATTAAAACTGACTTTTTAGGCTTTGAAATTCCTGATGAATTTGTTGTAGGTTACGGAATTGACTTTGCACAGCGCAACCGAAATCTACCCTATATTGGCAAAGTCCGTTTTACATAGTCCGATGTTTTTATTGAAAAGAGTAACTAACAAATATAACCGAAAGTAGAAAGCAACCAATATTTTAGAATTTTCACTGTATTGATCGCACTTACTCTATTTTTGGTTGAGCGCTATTTGCGACCGAAATCCATCCACACTAAAGCCACATTAACTCAGAGCACTGGTTAAACCATTAGTAGCCATTCGGGCTTTTTGCATTTTAGCGAAGTCATCACCAGCGTGGTACGAACTGCGGGTAAGTGGCGTAGCTGAAACCATTAAGAAACCCTTGCCTTTTGCCGCTTGCTCATAACTAGCGAATTCCTCAGGCGTAACAAAACGATCCACGCGGTGGTGTTTTAATGTTGGCTGAAGATATTGGCCAATCGTGATAAAATCTATATTTGCTGCCCTCATGTCATCCATAACTTGATAGACTGATTGGCGGTCTTCCCCAAGCCCAACCATGATTCCAGATTTAGTAAACATAGTGGGATCAAGCTCTTTAACCCGCTGCAAAAGTCGCAACGAGTGAAAGTAGCGGGCGCCCGGTCTTACTTCAGGGTATAGACCGGGTACAGTTTCAAGATTATGATTGAATACATCCGGCTTAGCGGCAACCACTAACTCCAAGGCATCTGACGCACAGCGAATAAAATCCGGAGTCAAAATCTCAATTGTGGTGGTTGGCGCCTGCTTTCGGATGGCACGAATGGTTTGCGCGAAATGCGCAGCGCCACCGTCTTTAATATCATCACGATCCACAGATGTTACAACAACATGTTTCAAGCCTAATTTTTTAACTGCATCAGCCACGCGTCCAGGTTCAAAAGCATCCAAACCTTCAGGCGGTTTTCCCGTAGCAATATTACAAAAGGTACAAGCGCGAGTACAAACTTCGCCCATAATCATCATTGTTGCATGGCCCTGGTTCCAACATTCTCCTACATTGGGGCATCCCGCTTCTTCGCAAACCGTCACAAGCTTATGTTCACGCATGATTTTTCGTGTTTCTTGATAGCCCTGTCCAACAGGCGCTTTCACACGGATCCATGCCGGCTTTTTAGGCTGTGGATTATCCGGACCTTTTGCCTTTTCCGGATGCCGTTGTTCAGGGATTTTCAAATCGCGCATTATTAAGTTCCTTAGTTCGGACTATTTTAACACAGCCACTCCAAACAACCACCCCCCAGTCAAGAATACCAGCCATGCATTAAACCCGTAGCACATCTGGCCTTGACCGCGCGTTTTTCCATTCGTATCGGTAAAATATAATTATTCATTCTTTACTATATTTTATAGATAAAAGAACTAGGCCAGGCTATTGGTCGAAAAATATTATACTTTTGAAAAAAATTTCATTTTAACAAAATTTTAGGCGACAAAACTACCTCAAAAATAACTAAACAAAAGCGTCCGGCATAGCAGCCTTTTTATCAGCAACATATTTTTCAAGAGCAGCTAAAATCTCAGGATCAAGCGGTGGTTGTTGATAGGTCGACAATTGAGTCGCTACCCGTTCCGCAGCAAGGGCATAGGTGTCCCGCGCACCTTCTTCATACCAAGTTTCAAACGGTTTATAATCAAATAAGTTTGAACGCCAAAACGCTGCTTTAAAGTTCTTTTGCGTATGCTCACAACCAAGATAATGGCCGCTTGGCCCCACTTCGTATATCGCATCCATCGCTTGGCCGTTCTCATCCGCCTCAACCCCAAGTGACATTTTGTGCAATGTACCAAGCTGGTCTGCATCCATCACAAATTTTTCAAACGATGCAACCAAGCCCCCTTCGAGCCAGCCACAAGAATGCAGCATAAAGTTTACCCCACCAAGCAGAGCTGCATTTAATGTGTTTGCAGTCTCATAAGCAGCCTGTGCATCGGGCAGCTTTGAGCCACATAGGCCCCCACCTGAACGAAATGGCAGGCCCATGCGCCGCGCCAATTGCCCGGCACCATAAAGAATTTGACTCGCCTCAGGTGTGCCAAACGTGGGCGCACCAGAATTCATATCAATAGAGGTCACAAATGTCCCAAAAATCACTGGGCAACCTGGCTTTAAAATTTGACTATAAGCAATGCCAGCTAAAACCTCAGCCAGAACCTGTGTCAAAGTACCCACAATTGATACTGGAGCCATGGCACCGCCCACAATGAAAGGTGAGATAATACTTGCTTGATTATTTTTGGCAAACACTTCCAAAGCGCCCATCATTATACTGTCGAAGGTCAGTGGACTGTTTATATTGATCAAAGAAGTCATCACAGTATTATTTTGAACGAATTCTTTACCAAATAAGATTTCACACATATCAACTGAATCTTGGGCTCGGCTAGGCTCAGTCACTGATCCCATAAAAGGTTTGTCGCTGTACACCATATGCGCCATCAGCATATCCAAGTGGCGCTTATTTACAGGTATATCCGTAGGTTCACAAACCGTTCCACCAGAATGATGAAGGTATTTTGACATATAGCCAAGCTTTACGAATTTTTGAAAATCAGCGATCGTAGCATAACGCCGGCCACCATCACGGTCACGTACAAAAGGCGGTCCATAAACTGGCGCAGTTACTAGAGTTTTACCTCCAATTTCTACATTACGATCGGGATTTCGCGCGTGTTGAACGAACTTAGATGGCGCTGTTTTGCAGAGTTTGCGGGCCAAACCGCGCGGGATTCGTACACGTTCGCCTTCAATCGTTGCACCGACTGAACGCCAGCGTTCCAAAGCATCGGGACTATCCACAAAATTCACACCAATTTTTTCGAGCACAGTCTCAGCATTATACTCAATTAGCTCAAGTGTAGCTTCATCTAAGAACTCGTATAATGGGATGTTGCGTTCGATATAACGTTCTGTTTCTACACTTATCGCTGTGCGTTCAGCTCTACGCGCAGCGCCGCCCCCACTGCGTGATCTTCGAACTGCTGTTTCGACCATTATAAAACCCCTATTCAATCTAAATCAAATAATAGTCATTTAATACAGGGTACGACGTTGTTTTCCGCCGTTTCGGACGGAAAAACGACATAGTAACTGATTTCTTATCCACAGCTGGGTTGAACCTTTTTCAAGGTCGGAATATCGGAGGCTATGGAACATATGCATGAAAAATTACTTATCATCGACTTTGGCAGTCAAGTAACTCAACTGATTGCAAGGCGTTTGCGCGAATTGAATGTCTACTGCGAAATTCATCCATTTCAAAAAGTAACAGAAAACTTTTTAAAAGATTTTAGCCCCAAGGCTATCATTTTGTCTGGTGGGCCAGCATCAGTGATTGACGAAGGATCTCCACGCCCACCCAGTGCGGTTTTCGAGATGGGCGTTCCAGTTTTGGGAATATGTTATGGTCAACAAGTTATGATGCACTGCTTAGGTGGTAAGGTTGAACGCGGTCATGGTACAGCGGAATTTGGCCGCGCTTACGTAAGCCAAAAATCATCCTTGCCCTTGCTTGATGGTTGGTTCTCTGAGGGTGATGAACAAGTGTGGATGAGCCACGGCGACCATGTAAGTATTATTGCGCCAGGGTTTGAGGTATTTGGAACATCTCCTAATGCGCCTTTTGCAGTTACCGCAGATCAATCCCGAGAGTTCTATGCCGTACAGTTCCATCCAGAAGTACACCACACACCAAAAGGTGCTACCCTATACGAGAATTTCATTCATCGCGCTGGATTTACCGGTGATTGGACTATGGGCGCCTATCGCGAGCAAGCCCTACAGGAAATTAGAGATCAAGTTGGTGACCAAAAAGTTATTTGTGGGCTTTCCGGCGGCGTTGATAGCTCTGTCGCTGCAGTTTTAATTCATGAAGCAATTGGTAATCAATTGACCTGTGTTTTTGTTGATCACGGCTTACTGCGTCAGGGCGAGTCAGATGAAGTTATTCAGATGTTCCGTGATAATTACAGTATGCCTTTTATTTATGCAGATGAAAAAGAGCTATTTCTCAGCGCCTTGGACGGACAATCTGATCCTGAAACAAAGCGAAAGATAATTGGAAAACTGTTCATCGACGTCTTTCAAAAACATGCGGCTGCTGTCGGTGGCGCAAAGTTTTTGGCTCAGGGCACTTTGTACCCCGATGTAATTGAGAGTGTTAGTTTCTCTGGTGGCCCTTCAGTCACAATTAAATCACATCACAACGTGGGTGGTCTGCCAGAAAAGATGGGCCTTAAGCTTGTCGAGCCTTTGCGCGAGTTGTTCAAAGATGAAGTGCGAACACTAGGACGTGAACTCGGTCTACCTGCATCGTTTATTGGCCGCCATCCCTTCCCTGGCCCCGGGCTGGCAATCCGTTGCCCCGGTGAAATAACCCGTGAAAAGCTAGCTATCCTGCGACTTGCCGATGCGGTATATATCGATCAAATAAGAAAACACGGACTGTATGACGAGATTTGGCAAGCCTTTGTGGCTATCCTGCCGGTGCGCACAGTTGGCGTTATGGGCGACAGCCGCACTTATGATTTTGCCTGCGCCTTGCGTGCGGTGACTTCAGTAGACGGTATGACTGCTGACTACTATCCATTTACCCACGAATTCCTAGGAGAAACTGCTACTCGCATTATTAATGAGGTTAAAGGCATCAACAGGGTCACCTATGATATCACCTCGAAGCCACCAGGGACCATTGAGTGGGAATGATTTATAAAAAGTAGTAATTGTTTATAAACAATTTCTATTAAAAACGACTTACGAATTAGTTACAAACTATTATTTATTGCTCCGTTACCCCTGCCTACAAGGGCTGCTTTGAACACTACTACTGCACCAAAATGAATTTTACATCTAATCACCGTATATCATAATAATTTAGTGCGTTAAAACTCGGCAGCAGCATTAAGTAAAATGTTACAGAATACTGCTTGAAACTGGATCAACCGTATTCTCAGAATATTACTGGATTTACGTCGGTAATGTCTCTGGAGTTTCTTTCTAACGCATAGGCTCAGCAGATTGTATCTTGCACATGTGGTTGTTTTGGCTTTGGGTAACAAAAATACCGACGAGGCTTTAAACATGACACACAACCGTGCAGCACTTTGGATGATTGGTGCGATTGTTTCATTTACCTCGATGGCGGTAGCCGGGCGAGCTATATCTGGTCACCTCGATACCTTTGAGATTATGCTTTACCGCTCTATAGTGAGTTTTTTGATAGTAATAACTGTGGCCAAATTAGCAGGCACCCATCGTGACATAAACTTTAAGTATTTTCGCCTTCATTTTATTCGTAATATTTTCCACTTTATTGGTCAAAATCTATGGTTTTTTGCTCTTCCAATGATACCCTTGGCGCAGTTATTTGCATTTGAATTCACCTCGCCCATCTGGGTTTTGCTTTTAGCTCCAATTTTCTTAGGAGAAGCTATTACTCAGCAAAAACTTGCTATTGCGGCTTTAGGATTTGTAGGAGTCTTGATTGTCGCCCGACCAGAAATAAACGGCCTAGACATAGGAATAGTGGCTGCGGCAGCATCAGCTATTGGATTTGCGGGCGCCGCCATTCTGACGCGCAAGTTGACGGTTCATAACTCACTCACAAAAATATTATTTTTCTTAACTGGTTTGCAAATTCTGTTTGGATTAATTTGTGCGGGATACGATGGTAATATAGCTATTCCAAATTCTGTCACATTACCCTGGCTCATCTTGATTGGTGTTGCAGGACTTGCAGCACATTTCTGCATGACTAAATCGCTCACATTGGCACCAGCCAGCGTTGTCATGCCAGTAGATTTTATACGCTTACCGTTAATCGCAGTAATAGGCGTAATTTTTTATGGAGAAGAAGTAGATATTTACGTTTTCATGGGCGCAATTCTAATTTTAGCCGCTAATTATCTAAATCTTAAGCAACGAAGATAAGCCAAGGCCTTTTCCAGTACTTTATATTAGCTTATGACGGGGCTAAAGTTAAGGAATATTCGGCATGATTTATGAAAACAGTATCGTTTGGAAAAATGCCAAACAAAAAAAAGTTTTACTATTTGCCATGTCTGGACTAGGCAAAACGCATGTATCGTCAATGTTGCGTGCCCAAGGTGACTGGTTCCATTACTCGATCGATTACCGCATTGGAACCCGTTACATGGGTGAATATATTGTGGATAATTTCAAAAAAACGGCAATGGCTGTACCATTTCTTGCTGAACTACTACGCTCAGATTCTATTTCTATTGCCTCAAACATCACCTTTGAAAACCTAGCCCCTTTGTCTACATATCTTGGCAAGCCAGGTGATGTCCATAAAGGTGGTATTCCGTTCGACGAGTATCGCAACCGTCAAAGCCAGCATCATGTAGCGGAGCAAGCCGCACTTTTGGACACGCCTGAATTCATACATCGCGCGCAGAAAATTTATAATTATCAGAATTTTGTCTGCGATAGTGGTGGGTCCATCTGCGAGGTTGTAGATCCTTGGAATAAGCAGGATCAGGTTTTAAATTCCCTTTCGAGTAATTTGTTAATGGTCTGGATTGCGGGTACTGAGGCTCATACCACAGAACTGGTGCACCGATTTGATAAGTCGCCCAAACCGATGTGCTATCAACCAGAATTTCTACTGACATCCTGGAAAGAATATCAAATTGAAACAGGGCTTAATCCGGATAAATTGAACCCAAATGACTTTATCCGCTGGACCTATGCTAGAGCGCTGGCACACCGACAACCTCGCTATGAAAAGATGGCGGAATGGGGTATCACACTGAAAGCTGATGATGTGAAACATATCTCGTCACCCAAAGATTTTGAAGATTTGGTGGGACAAGTCTTGGATGCTAAAAATATATAACCAGAATGACTGTACGCTTAGGATATTAAAATGCCGATCAAAATACCATCAAACCTCCCTGCCCATGCAGTTTTGAGTTCGGAAGGCGTGATGGTAATGGATCCAAGCCATGCGGATCGCCAAGATATTCGGCCACTGCGCATTGCATTGTTAAATCTCATGCCTCTTAAAATTCAAACTGAAAATCAGTTTGCAAGGCTCATTGGTTCCACTCCACTTCAAATTGAGTTGACACTTCTACGCATGACTGAACACCAGGCTAAAAATACCTCAGCAGACCACATGGAAGAGTTTTATAGGCCATTCAGTGCTGTGAAGAATGAAAAGTTTGATGGATTGATCATCACTGGTGCGCCTATCGAGCATTTGGATTTCGCCGACGTAACCTATTGGAAAGAGATGGTTGAAGTAATGAATTGGACCCAAACCAATGTACAATCCACATTAGGCGTTTGCTGGGGCGGTATGGCAATGATTAATCATTTTCATAGTATTAAAAAACATGACCTCATACACAAAGCCTTTGGTTGTTTTCGGCATCAAAATCTTGAACCAGCATCACCTTATTTGAGAGGCTTTTCTGATGACTTTGTTGTTCCTGTCAGCCGCTGGACAGAGATGAAACAAGAGGAGATTAATTCTACCAACGAGCTACGCACCCTGCTCGGCTCCCCAATTACTGGGCCTTGCTTGGTTGAAGATTCGGCCCACAGAGCCTTGTATATTTTTAATCATTTTGAATACGATACCATCACTCTTAAGCAAGAATATGACCGCGACATTGCAAGTGGCACAGCTATTAACATCCCTGGCCATTACTATCCATGCGATGACCCAGGTCAAAAGCCCTTGAACCGCTGGCGTTCGCACGCACACCTCTTATACGGGAATTGGATCAATGAAATTTATCAGTCCACCCCTTTTGATCGTAATGAGATCGGCCAGTAATGCGCCTCCACCTCAATGCGACACCAAACAAAATACGACAGGATTTCTAAACGAAAATGGCTCACAATTTATTATGGGCCATTTATTGAACAAATTATTACATCGTTGCAACACTTCCCTATTAGGAAAACGAGTTTTCTGATGCATATCGAACATCTAAACCGCCAATTTCTGCCACCCATCTTTCCCAAGCAAGTGTTACTTTCATACGTTTGAAATAATCATCAACTATAGTTGACGTGGGATAATTCACTCGTGCAAACCTACAAAGCAAAGGAGCAAACTACGCAACGCTATTGGACTAGTGTAAAGCACCACTTCCAAAAGTGTCTGTTAAAGTTGGGTTGGTGTAACTGTTACCAGTTTGTTACCAACCTGTTTTGCATAAAAAGTTTTAACCAATGATTTCCGTTAGTTGCAGCACATTTGGTTTTATAATAATTCCAAAGAAAAAGGGCTTACATTCCTGTAAGCCCTTGTATTTATTTAGTATATTATAAAAAGCCTTATCGCTTGGAAAACTGGAAGCTACGGCGCGCTTTACGCTTACCAAACTTCTTACGCTCAACTACACGGCTGTCGCGCGTCAGGAAGCCAGCGGCTTTCAGTGCACCGCGATGGCTGGGTTCATAAAGCTGCAAGGCTTTAGAGATACCATGCTTAACTGCACCAGCTTGACCAGTTAGACCGCCACCTTTTACTGTGGCAATCACGTCAAACTGACCTTCAACACCAGTAATTTGCATCGGCTGACGTAAGATAAGTTGCAAAACAGGACGAGCAAAATACACGTCTTGGTCTTTGCCGTTCACTATTACTTTGCCAGAACCTGGTTTGATCCAAACACGAGCAACTGCGTCTTTTCGCTTACCAGTAGCATATGAGCGGCCCAAAGCGTCGCGAACAGGTTCACGTGGAGCTACTATTTCGACAACAGCAGAGGTGCCTTCGGCTACCGCTGCGAGGTCTTCTAGGGATGTTATTTGATCTGACATCGCTTATACCCGTGTGTTTTTCTTGTTCATGACTTTTACATCCAAAACATCAGGCTCTTGTGCCACATGTGGATGCTCGGCGCCTGCATAAACACGCAAGTTTGTCATAACTTGGCGTGAGAGACGGTTGCCTGGCAGCATTCGCTTGACCGCTTGGGTCAGAACACGCTCAGGATACTTGCCCTCCAGGATCGATCCTGTCGTGCGAGATTTGATCCCACCAGGATAGCCTGTGTGCCAGTAGTTTTCTTTGTTACGTTTATTACCAGTGAGCTGAACTTTTTCAGCGTTAATAACAATCACATTATCGCCCATATCCATGTGCGGTGTAAACGTGGCTTTATGTTTGCCACGCAGTCGAACTGCAATAATCGAAGCCAAACGACCAAGAACAACGCCTTCAGCGTCAATCAAGATCCATTTTTTGTCGATATCTGCAGGTGTTGCAGAGAAGGTTTTCATTTTTTTTACCCATCGAAGTTGGTGATAGGCACGTTATAGGGGCAGTGACAGCACAGTCAACACACAAAGTACAAGTAAAAGTTAATTATATCAATGCGCTATAATTAAGGTATTATAGTACCACATCCGCTTAAGCCTGAATACCAGATGGTGGTAGTGAATACGTCAAATTTGCGCGTGCTACAGGTTTGCAATCGCCCACGGAATAAATCAAGCATTGAGTGACCGCTAAGGACCGCCCAAGTTTCACCAACTGACTTTTTGCGATTAGATCAGCATTAGCTCGGGGTTTGCGCATAAAATCTATCCCACAATTAGTGGTAACAGCCAAAGCCTTTGGTCCAATCATCGACAACACATTGAGATAAGCAGCCACATCCGCAAGCGCAAAAATTGATGGTCCAGAGACTGTGCCACCAGGACGTAAATGTTTATTTTTGACCTCGAGTGCCACTTCTAAATAATGTTCCTGCAAAGTTATAATTTCAAACTCATCTGCCACCTGAGGAAATACCTGATCTAAAAATACCCTGAGTGCCGCCGCGTCCATTCTAAGTGCCATTGTCGAGCTCTCCCTCTTTCGGTTATGTTGGACTTGAACCTATCGGAGGGCAAGATGACAATTTTACAACGTCGCGACGAAAATGCAGTCGCTTATCTTACAATGAATTCACCAGAGAGACTTAATGCTCTGTCAGATGAAATGTTAACTGCGTTACAAACTACTTTGGATAGCCTGCATGACGACACGTCGATTAGGGCTGTTGTGATCTCCGGTAAAGGTAAGGCTTTTTGTGCAGGCCATGACCTGAAGCAAATGACGGCTGCCCGCGACGCTAACGACGGAGGTGCGGCGGCTTTCAAAGATTTGTTTGATCGCTGTGCCAAATTCATGCAGAGCATCCAGAAGATTCCCCAGCCGGTGATCGCCCAAGTACATGGTATTGCCACGGCAGCTGGATGCCAGTTGGTAGCCAGTTGTGATCTGGCAATTGCGGCTGAAGATGCCCGCTTTGGGGTCAATGGCGTAAACATTGGTCTATTTTGTTCAACCCCAATGGTGGCACTATCACGGAATATTTCCCGCAAACGTGCATTTGAGTTGTTAGTTACAGGCGAATTTATGCATGCATCAGAGGCAAAAGATGCGGGCTTGATAAATCGTGTAGTCCCAGAGGTAGATCTTGAAGACGCCACCAAAGCTCTTGCCGAAGTAATAGCAATAAAGTTGGCATCAGCAATTAAAATAGGAAAAACTGCCTATTATCAACAAATTCAAATGCCCTTGGAACAAGCGTATGCCTACACTGGTGATGTTATGGTGCAAAATATGCTCAACCTGGATACGAAAGAAGGTATTGCCGCTTTCATCGAAAAACGTGATCCAAAATGGTTGCAAGACTGATCCCTTCCCTTCCGTGGGTAAGCACACTACATCGCATATCATGAATCAAAGATTGAACATAATCGGCGGCGGTATGGCCGGGTGTGAGGCCGCTTGGCAGGCTGCGCAACTTGGGGTGCCTGTCACAATTCACGAAATGCGGCCCAAAGTTGAAACTTTTGCCCATCAAACAGGTGATTTAGGGGAAATGGTTTGTTCGAATTCATTCCGCTCGGACGATGACGAGCAAAATGCTGTTGGCCTAGTGCATTGGGAAATGCGGGCATCCAACAGCCTGATCATGAACACTGCTGATAAACACCGCATTCCAGCGGGCGGCGCCCTTGCTGTAGACCGCGAACCCTATGCCAAAAGCATTACATCAGCCATTCAGGAAAATCAGCTTATAGATGTCAGCTACACCGAAATAACTAACCTACCCAATGATGGCCAATGGATTGTAGCGACCGGGCCTTTGACATCAGGCGCGATGGCCAAAGCCATTCAGGCAGAAACTGGCGCAGAAGCCTTGGCATTTTTCGATGCTATAGCTCCAATCATATACGCAGATAGTATTGATATGACGCGTGCTTGGATGCAATCACGCTATGATAAAGGAGATACGGAAGACGAGCGTACAGCGTATCTCAACTGTCCAATGTCTAAAGTGCAGTATGAAGCCTTTATCGACGCCTTACTCTCAGCAGAAAAAACTGAATTCAAACCTGGTGAAACAGCTGGTTACTTTGATGGCTGCTTGCCAATAGAGGTTATGGCAGAACGTGGCCGTGAAACCCTACGGTTTGGACCAATGAAACCTGTGGGCCTGACCAATGCGCATGATCCAAAGAACAAACCCTATGCTGTGGTGCAACTGCGTCGGGACAATGCCTTGGGTACTCTATTCAATATCGTGGGCTTTCAAACAAAAATGAAATACGGTGCACAAAAGGAAGTGTTGCGTATGATACCCGGTCTTGAAGATGCTGATTTTGCGCGTCTAGGTGGTATTCACCGTAATTCCTTCATCAACTCTCCTACATTACTAAACGACCAAATGCAGTTGAAATCAAAAACAAATATTAGATTTGCAGGCCAAATTACTGGTGTCGAAGGCTATGTAGAAAGCGCTGCCATGGGCATGGTTGCAGGACGTATGGCCGCCACTGAAATTTTAGGGCGTAAGTTACCACCGCCCACCGCAGATACTGGATGCGGCGCGTTGATAACTCACATCACCGGTGGAGCGGATGCCAAAACATTTCAACCAATGAACGTCAACTTTGGCCTTTTTCCACCAGTAGATACGGTAAAAGGCGGCCGAAAACGGCGCCAGGAGCGTTATAAAGCCTATACAGACAGGGCTAAAGTAAGCTTTGCAGAGTGGTTAGCGCTGTAACTACTTGCCAAAATTACAGTAAAACGTACATTATTTACATGGCTATAGAAAGCGACCTACATAACAAATATTCACTTTGGATGGAGCGGCCAGTGACAGAGACTTTAGATCTCTACGCTGACTGGGCGGCCAACTACGACAGTGATCTAGCAAAAGCCGGTTATTTTACCCCATCGCGTATAGCTGCAGCTTTGATCAAGGTTACAACCCCTGATAAAAAAATTCTCGATTTTGGATGTGGAACTGGGCTATCAGGCAAAGCACTGCAATCTGCTGGGTTTTCTAACCTTGAGGGAGTCGATATTTCAGCGGAAATGCTAAAGAAAGCTCAGTTTCGTAATGTATATCAAAAGGTATGGCTGGGCCAACCTGGTAAAATGGTAGGAGTAACACTTGGACAATATGAGGTAATTGTCGCCGTAGGTGTGGTGTCATTGGGGGCTGCTCCCCCCGAAACTTTAAGTATGATAATC
>Ga0308015_10000448_pt1 | contig 19292 bp, 3 predicted proteins | sample Neamet231_FD_203128 | JGI IMG/M metagenome (GOLD analysis project Ga0308015, IMG submission 203128) | Marine microbial communities from water near the shore, Antarctic Ocean - #231 | ecosystem: Environmental > Aquatic > Marine > Unclassified | place: Southern Ocean | collected 2014-07-28
TAGTTCTTGAAAGCGGGAATGGCGTTTGTTGCTGAGATGCCCAGTACAACCTTTGACCGCACAGCGAGAATTCTTACTGTTACTGCCCTCTTTGCCATTACCTTTTCCTTTTCCGGTTTTACCTTTCCCCTTTTTACCTTTTCCAGGAAACGGCGGCGGAGGTACATCATCCAGCATCGCTACGAGGTGTTCCTCATTAGCGGCATTCACTGCGTCAGTAACATAAAGTGGATGATCGTCATTCATTGTGACTGGATTTAGAGTTGCTGACATTTCATTGCTAAAATGATCCAGCTGCGATATGAAGTTGTCAATGGCTGGTATAGCATCATGCTGATGTTTGTCAATGGTCATGCTGAAATTTGCTTTCAGCTCTGCTCCCAGCGGTGGATAATGATAATTGATCGTCTTAAACAGTTTGGCAATAGTCTTTGACCATTCCGCCTTGATTTTAAACCGTTTCCCCATAACAACAGCTCGTCGCATATATATAATGAGCTCTTTGAGGCTCTTGCTACGTACGAATCCGTGCATTTTGTTTATCATCTCAATCGCTTCGTCACGTTTATCAGGCCCTGTAAGTTCATTTTCCCATACAACAATTTCAATAAATGCAATCGCGTCATCACGATCAGAACGCATCTGTGTTGTGGTTGAACCTCGGGTAATAGGACGGTTGTTTTCATATGCAATCATCATTTTCCTCATATCATCTGAAATACCTGCAATCAGTGCTGCGAAAGACTTATTTTGATTGGAGTATTGTTCAGCTGTAAATGCGCCTACGATCTTGTCGCCAGTATCGACTATATCATTTATCGTATGCGGCTTCCATTTGTCTACATAACAATCTTGTGACAAGAATCGGCATATGTCTGGCAGGATAGAACCAAACTGATTCGGATTTGTACCAGATCTAAGTGCTGTCAGTATTACATCTCGGAGGCGTTCTGCCTTCTGCGGCATCTTCTGTCCTTCCAGTGCAATGTTACCGATCTCTTTCAAATCATCAGATGTCAAAAGTTTAGATTTCTTAATATCAGGGACCACAGGTAATCTTACGAGACTACTCTGTGAATACAAGGTAGCGATGGCAGCATTTATACCATCCATGGACAACTGTGTAGATTCGATAATGCTTTTCATTTCAGTTGTTTGAGCAATAACATCTGTTGCTTTCGCTCTGTCGAGTTTGCCATCAGCACCAAATGCTTTGCCGTAATCGTCATTGATCACAGTTAACTGATGTTTTGCCTTTCCCAAGATTTGTTGCTTTGTAAATAATGCCTGGTTGAATCCTTCGAGTGTTGTCATTAGCTTATTATATTCGTCATCTCTGATGTCAAGTTCCTTTTGGTGATCTGCATCGATGACGACGTCGCCATGATTCTTATGTTCAGCTGCAGTTTTAGCATCTGATTCAGCCTTCTTGAGCGCATCCATTTCATTTTCTAGCGCGAATATTTGGAGCTCCATTTTCATAATGTACTCCCTTTGTTCGGCTTGATCGGTTGCGAGGCTGCTGGTCTCGTCCTGCAAAATAAACGTGCCGGTGTTCAACTCCTGGTTGATCTTTTCTAGGGCAGTTTTCTGAATGTCAGTAACGTGTGTAAGCACTCCCATCCTGTGTTGTTGCAAATCTGAGAACAGTTTAGTAACGTACGCTTCATCCACCTGTGATGGATCTGTAGTGACAAGTTCGAGGGTTTGTCTAACAGCTTGTTGCGTCGTGTTTTCTATGTCATCTGCATAAGATAAACCGGTATTTATGTTCACTAATTGCAACAGTTGCATAAGGTCAATATCTGGATTTGCTGGATTCAACATTCCTGCATTTACTGACATATGGATTTGAGCTGCTTTTTCTCCAAGAGTCTTAGTAAGCTGTTCAATTAGCTCGCTCTTGCGACGGATAGCTGATGCTTCAGATTCAGGCTCGGGTTCAACCTGTGGTTCGGGTTCAACCTCTGATAACGAATTGTATGCACTTGATGCTCTATCCTTAATATTACGTTCCATGGCCGCATTTGTTGTTGCCATAATTATAGCTATACAAATTTGCGATGTGATCTACGTCGCCTTTCTTGCAACGATGGCGCAACTTGCAGATCACTAGATTTCTTAGCTTCTTGCTCTATAGAGAACTTCTTGCTAAATGCTAGCCTCTTTAGTGCTAGACTTTTATTTTCTTTAAGACTCTTTACAGGATCCAATATCGGATCTGTTTGAGTCGACTTGCTTGCGGTGGCTAGCGGGCGCAATATGCACTCTGCTAGCACCACACCACTGTCTATGTGGGCTTGCGTCTTGAACGCCTGTTAAATACTTGGTTTTATAGATCTAGCATGAAATCCAACATTGGATCCCATGGCCCATAACTGAGAAGATCTATACCTATGTGGTCACTGAATAGCGGCCATCACAATGGTTCTTGCAGCTTACGTATATTTTAACTCCCCGAGAGCCAAGCCCTCGGCGGTGTGAACAGACCACGCAGCCCGAACACCCGAATTGGATGTTCGGTTACTAATTGGCACGTGTCACACATACACTTTACAGCTAGTACTTCAGCACTCAGATAATAATCTGGTACTGCTAGATTGTAGCGGAATGCTATCTAATCTTGTACAGAATTCTTGTTCTCGCCGTACGTCAACTTCTAGTATATCAGAGGCTCTTCTTGCGTAGAACTGGTGGAGTCGACTTCATCGTCGCCTCCTGGATAGTGAACCCGCTGTACGAGTTTCACATCCCCGGATTCTCGAACGGATCACGCTCAAGAATCTCCAACACGTACGCGGCATCACTTGGCTCACTAAATACCTCACTTCTCGAATCTTCAAAACCCTGGTAGTTCCAAGTATATCCTGAAGGGAAGCTCTGGCTAATTTGCCATTCCACGTTCGCGATCTGCTCATCTCGACCTGTTCCAATCAAATCAACGTTACTGAAAAATGCTGATTCAGCTAAATCTCTGTTGTTCTGATCGTCAGATCTTTGTTCCTTCAAGAGTGCAGTACGCGCCGACGGCGGTCCTGGCATTCTGGTGGAATCGTTGAACCACCGGTATAGATGATCCCATGTTTCTTTACTAACAGCCTTGGTGTAGACATCCGCTGGATTGTCTTTACCGCTCCGCCATCGCGGATCAACATAGCCCCGATTCACAAAATCGCGCAGTTTAAAGAAATCGCGCTCGATGAATCGATTTCCATCGGTGATAATATGTTCGTGTGCCCATGTTGTAGCCTGTTGGTTGTCTCCGACCATTACTGTCGGTTCTGCTACTAAAATTCCATAATGCATTTCAATCAGCAAATGTCTCAACCATACGCACCAAATAGCACAGTGGAACGCAGTCATGTACTCGTCCTCTGCAGCGCTTTTGGCTGGTATCTTATGTCCTCGCGAAGCGAAGATAATTCGTCCTCCTCCCATACAGACGTCGAACCCGTAGTGCGACTTGTGCAGTTCTTTCCTATCATTGTGACTTGAATCATAATGTGCAATTGGCACTAATGAACAATCACTTCGATAAGTAATGCCGTCGTTCCTATGTTCGTACAGATGATGTAAACATTGTAGTGCACAGAGCCATGCTTTCTCACATGGTGATTGCATCAGCTTACACAGCTGACTCACTGCAAATGAATGTGCAGGATATGCATTCCGGATTGGCCATAGTAGACCTCCAGTCAGTTCACGAAATCCGAGATCGATGTACGTCTGTTTCTCAACTTGTCCGATCTTGATCGGCTTGCCGTCTTCTCCGAGCGGACTGCAACTTTCTCCCTGCGGGAATGGCAAGTTATTAACTTTCTTGCCCTTTCTGTGATGGCCAAACTTTGCCCACAGCTTCTCAACGAATCCAGTTAGTGTCAAGTGATTCTTGCCAACACCAGTCTGGTTATCGTAGGAAATCTCTCTAGTAACACCCAGCATATGCCGCGGGTCACCAACGTCGACTTTCCACTCATCGTGGCAGGCTTTGGTAATCAATTGTCCATGTTTTGGATTCTGAGCTATTCCGTCAATATCGTCTGTGTGTACTACAAAATAAGAATATTTCGGCACGCCAGCGTCTTCGATAATGATCATGAACATACAGCTTTCATAAACCATCTGTATGACTTTTCCCCCAATGATGTCTGGCATCTTGTTTAGAAAGAAATTGTTTCGCTCCTTTGCCCAGTTCTTGGATGCAAGCGGCGAACCATAAATGTTCTTCCTTAGCACCATATACAACGGGATCTTCTGACCTCTGGAATCAAGTATAAATTTACCTGTCCCTTCTTCTTGCAAATAACGTTCCAGTCCTTTCGGGTAGGCAACTGGGAACTGCTCATGCGGTTCACTGGGTGCTTGAATGAAAGCCTGACGTACATCAAATGCAAATCTGGTGTAGTTGTCACAAATGCCTATGCACTGTAACAATCTGGTTGCAGGTAGTCCTGGACTTGACGCAAACACAATAGAGTAGTGAATGTTGGGCTTAACGAAGCCTTTATGTCCGGACAGAACCTGTCTTGCTTTACATTTTGTAAAGTTTCCTTCGCTGTCAACCTTCACTGTTAACAGCATCCTCGATGGAACAATTGGCATGTCTGGAATCTTTCCCATTTCACGCAGCTGATCTCTTGTCAGATTGTGAATATACACACCTTGTTCATCAAGTCCATTTATCTCTTTCTCGATTGCTTCCCACCATAGTGGATCCTGGATCTCACGCTGCAGTAGTTTCGCAACGTTGTCAGGTGGAATCGGCAAACCTGTAGTTCCATCAGTGTAATTGTGCGTGTGCTCCTGCTCCGCCCAATTAACATATTCATCCTCACCTACCATGTCAACAAGTTCAACTTGCACTAGCGGTAAGAATTCACACTCCATGAACTGTTCATTATCATCACGCATGGCTTTAAGCTCTTCGTAATCAATCATCACTTCCCAGTAGTTTTGTTCTTGTGCCTCTTTGAGGAAATCCTCATTGGACATTAAACACTCTGGGCACGAACATCCCATTTCATGACAGTTCGCTTTCGCTTCAGCAGCAATCTGTGCTGTTTCCTGAGGCGACATCTTCTCGCGTTCCAACTTGTAGAACCTTTCCCATTCTTCACCGCGTGCAACAGGCAGCTTTGCGTTTTCCAGAAACTGAAAGCTTGTCTTGCTCGACCAGGGATTCGGGAAGTATTCACACCGTTGGCGTCGATTTCTTCTCTCATGGTGGTTCTGTCGCTCTGGATCAGAATTTCCACCTCCGTGACGTTTACACCATTCCCAGTAAACACGTCCATCTCTACTTGATAATTCAAGCAAATCACATATGTCAAAGAATGTTTCGCCTCCAATTGTGTAGAAAAACTCACCAACTGTGTTGCTAGGCAGAACACCTAAACTCGAAGACTTAACTTCCTTTGACTGCATATTTCCGAAGGATCCGATCTGCGACGGAAATTTATGCAGGCCGCCTTGTTTCGGCGGGTTTGTGGATACACCTTCGTCGGATATCTCACTATCAGTGGTTTCCAAATCGCGTAGAATTTGATTTGTAACACACCTTGGCACAACGGCACCTGCCGTACTAGTAGCTGACTCACTTACATCCCCAGACTTGGTAGAATTATGACTGCTCTTGCGTATTTTACGCCCAGTGTCAAGCACTGGAATCGAACAATCACTGCCCTCTTTCCTGTCAATGCAGTGATATATCATCAACTCATTATTGTACCACGTCTTGTGGTTGTCAGCCTCAAATTGAATCTTGAATTCAAAATCTCCTGGGTTATCATCGTCTAAACGCCATCGTAACACTTGGCCTCTAAACAATTTCTTACCGCTTGCGACGTCCTTTTGGCCGTCGTATACAGAATACACATATTTTCCAATGAAATACTGTGGACTAGTCTGCAAATATCTAATCAACGTCGCTCGATCAACGTCGTCATCAGAATACACATCCCCTGCACCTTTTGAAAGTGGATGATGTGTGTCACCGCCAGCAACAATGTCACCGAGATCTTTTGCATCTAGTGTTGCATCCGTTGCATCTGTTGTCTTTTCGTAAACAACCTTGTGGTCAGTCCGAAACATCAAACTATCTTCACCATCGGGGCGTAGCACAGTGCCATCCGCCGCTGTCACAATCATCTTGGCATTCTTTTCAGTGCCGTATGGTTGCAATCCTTCGATTGGTTGTAAAAATAATTCAGCTTGGCTGTCCTTGTACAGCTCACCGAGTTGCACAATCACCTGCGTATTAACATCGTCAGGCCGAAGTTTGACCGAACGTGGAACAGCAGTCGTTTCGATTCCAAGCATCGTGAAGAATGAAACTCCTCCTGGGAGCTTTACTACGATGAAGTTCTTGCTTCGAAACCTTCTTCTGGTCGTTGGATCTTCAAATACAACGACTTCTCTCTCCTGTGAAATGGCTCGTCCCCAACGAGTCCGATTTATTTCACCAACATTAGAACCAATAGGTCCCTTAGGTATCTGAACCAGCGCCGCGGTTCCGGGAATGAGACTGTAGTGCAATCTGCGCTTACATTCTTCCACACTGACATGATTCTGTGTAAACTGATTCATTGGCGGATTCCCAGTTCCGTCCGGAGCTGCGTCCTTTTTGCGCACAATCAGATTCCTTGTTCTAATTCCGTGCTGCCAAGCGTAGTCCCACATGTCGACCTCCAATGAAGTTTCCAACATGCCCCGCTTCATGTCCAATTCTTTCCGTTTGATTTGGACCTCTCCCTTCGCAAACTGGCGTTTATCAGAAGCAGTATGTTTCCAAACAACTTCAATGCCGTGCTGACGTAATTTGTATTCGCCAGCTTTGTACTCTGGACCCTGCTCTCCGGCTGGATCTAGCACAATTCTCGTACAGTAGTTCGGACAATTTAGCCCCGGATCCGTACGCACCCTGTTCACAACTGCAATAATTGTGTCAATCGTCTGGTCTCTGGTCTCCATGAACTGTTCTTCGCAGTCCGGTGACCATCCAGTGCAGTCATCAGTAAACCCGAGTGCATACTTGAAGCCTCGGCGAGATTTGTGACTGATCGTAGCCGCATCCACATACTGTGTGCGTCCTATTACCTGGTCGCAAACATGATTCTTACTTGCTTCGACCTTCTTCACTGCACCCTTGGTCTGAATACAAATTTTGCATCCAGGACAGTGCCCTACGTGGTTGCACCATGTGTGCACCTGCATCTTGTTCTTCCTGCGATCCGATGAGCGGTAGTCCATTTTCGGTACTCCGTTTTCTAAAATCCACAGTTGACTTTCTTCGATGTCGATTAGTTTGCTGCTTGCAGCGTCAACATCCCCTGCAGCGGAAACATCCCCTGCACCTGAAACACCTTTGGTTTCCTTTTCTTCGATGTCGATTAATTTGCTGCTTGCAGCATCAACATCCCCTGCAGCGGGAACATCCCCTGCAGCGCTGATATCTTTGACCCCATCAGTGATATCTTTGACCCCATCAGGAATATCTTCCCCGTGCTCATTGCCTGAATAGGCAAAATCGTGCATGTCATCGTAATCGTGCATGTCACTGTAATCAACCCATGGCTGACCATAATCGTCATAGTGTACGTCATCTTTACGAACACCCAATACATAAGATTTATCCATTGACAATAGTACAGTTTCCAGTTCCGCGGTTACCTTTTCCAAAGTATCCAAAACCATCCCTGTAAAATTCGTATCATTTCCGAAATCATGCAGTTCTTCAAAACTTTCGAAATCGCCAAAATCGCGCTTCGAAATGTCATTCTCATAAACAAGTGTTTTACCTGTTTCACCAAAATGTCCAGTAATGTCACATTCGACATTCTGAATCATGTGCGCGAATTCATCAGTTTCGTACTGATTGACTAATCGCGCAAACTCGTCACCGCCATACGGTAACGCAGTACTGTTGATATCAGAAATCTCATCAAATGCCATATGAGCATAGTGTGTCCGTCCGTTATCTTGATCATTCAGTGCCATCGCATTAGCTTTTGCCTCCGCGGGACTACTGCCTAGTGCAAATTTCACCAGGTACTGTCGCTTTGCGTGATCAACAGTCACCGGCATAAATCCTGAGATCTTCGCGGTTTTCATATCAATCGACTTGCGATCTTTTGCAAATTCTATGATTTGCTCCGTCCTGAAGAAACCGCTCGGCGCGCCATCTGGCTGAATGAGCAATGATTTCTTACTAGGTCCTTCCGTCATCTGATACACTGAAGCTAAGTTTCCATTTGCATCTTTCATAGTCGTAACCATGGGTGCAATTGTGTCTCCAATGCTTGGATCATCTTCATCGAAAATGTACATAAATGTCTTGCCCTTCAAATCCCCCGTCTGCGTCATACTGGCGCCATAGCCATGAATGTTCGCTGTAGCCTTTCCTGGTGCTATTAGCGACGGGTTAAAATCTGATTTGAACAAAAACAGGGTAGCACCGCTGTCCAAACAAGCAGTACCATGCACTGCATCTCCGCGACTCTGTAACCAATCATTATAAATTGTGTCACTGCCAAGGTATGCAGCTTCCCTCCCATATTTCTCCGGCCCGTGGGTATTCGGACCCCCTCGATCTTTCACATCATAGGATTGCACGTCCCTGCACGGTGTCCCCACCGTGCAGGCTGGGCCCTATGGACCATATCCCCCGTTCGGGTTAGGAGTGACGTAGCCTTGTGTGTATGGTGACTGCCATTGTGGAAAGTTCTGCGGTGCCACTGGTCCAGGTCCAAGTCCTCGACCGTATCCACCACTCTTCCCAAAAGCTGCAGGCTGAACTTTGCCTTTTCCATACATCGGGGCTGGCATCATCGAAGGCGGGTACGCGTATCCATACGTTGGTGCAGCCGGGTTTTGCATTCCATTCACTGCTCGTTGGGCGGCTACAGCTACGGCTGCGCCACGTACATTTTGAGTCTGTGCAAGTTGCAAATTTTGAATCTGTGCAGGTTGAGGTGCAGGCTGCATAACGGGCGGTATGTGCCATCCGTCTTGCGCGTGCCCTGTCCACGGTCCATACACACCTTGGTGCTGGATAAAATCAGGATGTACATGTTGCCATTCATCTGATACGGACGGGTCGGCAGATGCTTTGGACGATAATGAGATAACATCGTCCTCATCATCCCCTGCATTTGCCGCACCTGCTGCAATATTCACGGTCTCGGTAGCATCGATGTCCATATCTTCGTATGCCATTCTGATGTTCTCAGCCATGTTCTTGTTGTGTCTGTTGCCGTCAGGCCCAAACGCAGCTTTCATGGGACCGAAATCCATCTTGCCGCCGGAGTGCAGATCAACGATCTTGCCGTTCTCAATACCCGCGGTCATACATGCACCACATATCGGCACTTTGTACTCTGATCGTGGTTTGTCAGATTTCTGGTCAGCGATGCGTAGTTCTTGAAAGCGGGAATGGCGTTTGTTGCTGAGATGCCCAGTACAACCTTTGACCGCACAGCGAGAATTCTTACTGTTACTGCCCTCTTTGCCATTACCTTTTCCTTTTCCGGTTTTACCTTTCCCCTTTTTACCTTTTCCAGGAAACGGCGGCGGAGGTACATCATCCAGCATCGCTACGAGGTGTTCCTCATTAGCGGCATTCACTGCGTCAGTAACATAAAGTGGATGATCGTCATTCATTGTGACTGGATTTAGAGTTGCTGACATTTCATTGCTAAAATGATCCAGCTGCGATATGAAGTTGTCAATGGCTGGTATAGCATCATGCTGATGTTTGTCAATGGTCATGCTGAAATTTGCTTTCAGCTCTGCTCCCAGCGGTGGATAATGATAATTGATCGTCTTAAACAGTTTGGCAATAGTCTTTGACCATTCCGCCTTGATTTTAAACCGTTTCCCCATAACAACAGCTCGTCGCATATATATAATGAGCTCTTTGAGGCTCTTGCTACGTACGAATCCGTGCATTTTGTTTATCATCTCAATCGCTTCGTCACGTTTATCAGGCCCTGTAAGTTCATTTTCCCATACAACAATTTCAATAAATGCAATCGCGTCATCACGATCAGAACGCATCTGTGTTGTGGTTGAACCTCGGGTAATAGGACGGTTGTTTTCATATGCAATCATCATTTTCCTCATATCATCTGAAATACCTGCAATCAGTGCTGCGAAAGACTTATTTTGATTGGAGTATTGTTCAGCTGTAAATGCGCCTACGATCTTGTCGCCAGTATCGACTATATCATTTATCGTATGCGGCTTCCATTTGTCTACATAACAATCTTGTGACAAGAATCGGCATATGTCTGGCAGGATAGAACCAAACTGATTCGGATTTGTACCAGATCTAAGTGCTGTCAGTATTACATCTCGGAGGCGTTCTGCCTTCTGCGGCATCTTCTGTCCTTCCAGTGCAATGTTACCGATCTCTTTCAAATCATCAGATGTCAAAAGTTTAGATTTCTTAATATCAGGGACCACAGGTAATCTTACGAGACTACTCTGTGAATACAAGGTAGCGATGGCAGCATTTATACCATCCATGGACAACTGTGTAGATTCGATAATGCTTTTCATTTCAGTTGTTTGAGCAATAACATCTGTTGCTTTCGCTCTGTCGAGTTTGCCATCAGCACCAAATGCTTTGCCGTAATCGTCATTGATCACAGTTAACTGATGTTTTGCCTTTCCCAAGATTTGTTGCTTTGTAAATAATGCCTGGTTGAATCCTTCGAGTGTTGTCATTAGCTTATTATATTCGTCATCTCTGATGTCAAGTTCCTTTTGGTGATCTGCATCGATGACGACGTCGCCATGATTCTTATGTTCAGCTGCAGTTTTAGCATCTGATTCAGCCTTCTTGAGCGCATCCATTTCATTTTCTAGCGCGAATATTTGGAGCTCCATTTTCATAATGTACTCCCTTTGTTCGGCTTGATCGGTTGCGAGGCTGCTGGTCTCGTCCTGCAAAATAAACGTGCCGGTGTTCAACTCCTGGTTGATCTTTTCTAGGGCAGTTTTCTGAATGTCAGTAACGTGTGTAAGCACTCCCATCCTGTGTTGTTGCAAATCTGAGAACAGTTTAGTAACGTACGCTTCATCCACCTGTGATGGATCTGTAGTGACAAGTTCGAGGGTTTGTCTAACAGCTTGTTGCGTCGTGTTTTCTATGTCATCTGCATAAGATAAACCGGTATTTATGTTCACTAATTGCAACAGTTGCATAAGGTCAATATCTGGATTTGCTGGATTCAACATTCCTGCATTTACTGACATATGGATTTGAGCTGCTTTTTCTCCAAGAGTCTTAGTAAGCTGTTCAATTAGCTCGCTCTTGCGACGGATAGCTGATGCTTCAGATTCAGGCTCGGGTTCAACCTGTGGTTCGGGTTCAACCTCTGATAACGAATTGTATGCACTTGATGCTCTATCCTTAATATTACGTTCCATGGCCGCATTTGTTGTTGCCATAATTATAGCTATACAAATTTGCGATGTGATCTACGTCGCCTTTCTTGCAACGATGGCGCAACTTGCAGATCACTAGATTTCTTAGCTTCTTGCTCTATAGAGAACTTCTTGCTAAATGCTAGCCTCTTTAGTGCTAGACTTTTATTTTCTTTAAGACTCTTTACAGGATCCAATATCGGATCTGTTTGAGTCGACTTGCTTGCGGTGGCTAGCGGGCGCAATATGCACTCTGCTAGCACCACACCACTGTCTATGTGGGCTTGCGTCTTGAACGCCTGTTAAATACTTGGTTTTATAGATCTAGCATGAAATCCAACATTGGATCCCATGGCCCATAACTGAGAAGATCTATACCTATGTGGTCACTGAATAGCGGCCATCACAATGGTTCTTGCAGCTTACGTATATTTTAACTCCCCGAGAGCCAAGCCCTCGGCGGTGTGAACAGACCACGCAGCCCGAACACCCGAATTGGATGTTCGGTTACTAATTGGCACGTGTCACACATACACTTTACAGCTAGTACTTCAGCACTCAGATAATAATCTGGTACTGCTAGATTGTAGCGGAATGCTATCTAATCTTGTACAGAATTCTTGTTCTCGCCGTACGTCAACTTCTAGTATATCAGAGGCTCTTCTTGCGTAGAACTGGTGGAGTCGACTTCATCGTCGCCTCCTGGATAGTGAACCCGCTGTACGAGTTTCACATCCCCGGATTCTCGAACGGATCACGCTCAAGAATCTCCAACACGTACGCGGCATCACTTGGCTCACTAAATACCTCACTTCTCGAATCTTCAAAACCCTGGTAGTTCCAAGTATATCCTGAAGGGAAGCTCTGGCTAATTTGCCATTCCACGTTCGCGATCTGCTCATCTCGACCTGTTCCAATCAAATCAACGTTACTGAAAAATGCTGATTCAGCTAAATCTCTGTTGTTCTGATCGTCAGATCTTTGTTCCTTCAAGAGTGCAGTACGCGCCGACGGCGGTCCTGGCATTCTGGTGGAATCGTTGAACCACCGGTATAGATGATCCCATGTTTCTTTACTAACAGCCTTGGTGTAGACATCCGCTGGATTGTCTTTACCGCTCCGCCATCGCGGATCAACATAGCCCCGATTCACAAAATCGCGCAGTTTAAAGAAATCGCGCTCGATGAATCGATTTCCATCGGTGATAATATGTTCGTGTGCCCATGTTGTAGCCTGTTGGTTGTCTCCGACCATTACTGTCGGTTCTGCTACTAAAATTCCATAATGCATTTCAATCAGCAAATGTCTCAACCATACGCACCAAATAGCACAGTGGAACGCAGTCATGTACTCGTCCTCTGCAGCGCTTTTGGCTGGTATCTTATGTCCTCGCGAAGCGAAGATAATTCGTCCTCCTCCCATACAGACGTCGAACCCGTAGTGCGACTTGTGCAGTTCTTTCCTATCATTGTGACTTGAATCATAATGTGCAATTGGCACTAATGAACAATCACTTCGATAAGTAATGCCGTCGTTCCTATGTTCGTACAGATGATGTAAACATTGTAGTGCACAGAGCCATGCTTTCTCACATGGTGATTGCATCAGCTTACACAGCTGACTCACTGCAAATGAATGTGCAGGATATGCATTCCGGATTGGCCATAGTAGACCTCCAGTCAGTTCACGAAATCCGAGATCGATGTACGTCTGTTTCTCAACTTGTCCGATCTTGATCGGCTTGCCGTCTTCTCCGAGCGGACTGCAACTTTCTCCCTGCGGGAATGGCAAGTTATTAACTTTCTTGCCCTTTCTGTGATGGCCAAACTTTGCCCACAGCTTCTCAACGAATCCAGTTAGTGTCAAGTGATTCTTGCCAACACCAGTCTGGTTATCGTAGGAAATCTCTCTAGTAACACCCAGCATATGCCGCGGGTCACCAACGTCGACTTTCCACTCATCGTGGCAGGCTTTGGTAATCAATTGTCCATGTTTTGGATTCTGAGCTATTCCGTCAATATCGTCTGTGTGTACTACAAAATAAGAATATTTCGGCACGCCAGCGTCTTCGATAATGATCATGAACATACAGCTTTCATAAACCATCTGTATGACTTTTCCCCCAATGATGTCTGGCATCTTGTTTAGAAAGAAATTGTTTCGCTCCTTTGCCCAGTTCTTGGATGCAAGCGGCGAACCATAAATGTTCTTCCTTAGCACCATATACAACGGGATCTTCTGACCTCTGGAATCAAGTATAAATTTACCTGTCCCTTCTTCTTGCAAATAACGTTCCAGTCCTTTCGGGTAGGCAACTGGGAACTGCTCATGCGGTTCACTGGGTGCTTGAATGAAAGCCTGACGTACATCAAATGCAAATCTGGTGTAGTTGTCACAAATGCCTATGCACTGTAACAATCTGGTTGCAGGTAGTCCTGGACTTGACGCAAACACAATAGAGTAGTGAATGTTGGGCTTAACGAAGCCTTTATGTCCGGACAGAACCTGTCTTGCTTTACATTTTGTAAAGTTTCCTTCGCTGTCAACCTTCACTGTTAACAGCATCCTCGATGGAACAATTGGCATGTCTGGAATCTTTCCCATTTCACGCAGCTGATCTCTTGTCAGATTGTGAATATACACACCTTGTTCATCAAGTCCATTTATCTCTTTCTCGATTGCTTCCCACCATAGTGGATCCTGGATCTCACGCTGCAGTAGTTTCGCAACGTTGTCAGGTGGAATCGGCAAACCTGTAGTTCCATCAGTGTAATTGTGCGTGTGCTCCTGCTCCGCCCAATTAACATATTCATCCTCACCTACCATGTCAACAAGTTCAACTTGCACTAGCGGTAAGAATTCACACTCCATGAACTGTTCATTATCATCACGCATGGCTTTAAGCTCTTCGTAATCAATCATCACTTCCCAGTAGTTTTGTTCTTGTGCCTCTTTGAGGAAATCCTCATTGGACATTAAACACTCTGGGCACGAACATCCCATTTCATGACAGTTCGCTTTCGCTTCAGCAGCAATCTGTGCTGTTTCCTGAGGCGACATCTTCTCGCGTTCCAACTTGTAGAACCTTTCCCATTCTTCACCGCGTGCAACAGGCAGCTTTGCGTTTTCCAGAAACTGAAAGCTTGTCTTGCTCGACCAGGGATTCGGGAAGTATTCACACCGTTGGCGTCGATTTCTTCTCTCATGGTGGTTCTGTCGCTCTGGATCAGAATTTCCACCTCCGTGACGTTTACACCATTCCCAGTAAACACGTCCATCTCTACTTGATAATTCAAGCAAATCACATATGTCAAAGAATGTTTCGCCTCCAATTGTGTAGAAAAACTCACCAACTGTGTTGCTAGGCAGAACACCTAAACTCGAAGACTTAACTTCCTTTGACTGCATATTTCCGAAGGATCCGATCTGCGACGGAAATTTATGCAGGCCGCCTTGTTTCGGCGGGTTTGTGGATACACCTTCGTCGGATATCTCACTATCAGTGGTTTCCAAATCGCGTAGAATTTGATTTGTAACACACCTTGGCACAACGGCACCTGCCGTACTAGTAGCTGACTCACTTACATCCCCAGACTTGGTAGAATTATGACTGCTCTTGCGTATTTTACGCCCAGTGTCAAGCACTGGAATCGAACAATCACTGCCCTCTTTCCTGTCAATGCAGTGATATATCATCAACTCATTATTGTACCACGTCTTGTGGTTGTCAGCCTCAAATTGAATCTTGAATTCAAAATCTCCTGGGTTATCATCGTCTAAACGCCATCGTAACACTTGGCCTCTAAACAATTTCTTACCGCTTGCGACGTCCTTTTGGCCGTCGTATACAGAATACACATATTTTCCAATGAAATACTGTGGACTAGTCTGCAAATATCTAATCAACGTCGCTCGATCAACGTCGTCATCAGAATACACATCCCCTGCACCTTTTGAAAGTGGATGATGTGTGTCACCGCCAGCAACAATGTCACCGAGATCTTTTGCATCTAGTGTTGCATCCGTTGCATCTGTTGTCTTTTCGTAAACAACCTTGTGGTCAGTCCGAAACATCAAACTATCTTCACCATCGGGGCGTAGCACAGTGCCATCCGCCGCTGTCACAATCATCTTGGCATTCTTTTCAGTGCCGTATGGTTGCAATCCTTCGATTGGTTGTAAAAATAATTCAGCTTGGCTGTCCTTGTACAGCTCACCGAGTTGCACAATCACCTGCGTATTAACATCGTCAGGCCGAAGTTTGACCGAACGTGGAACAGCAGTCGTTTCGATTCCAAGCATCGTGAAGAATGAAACTCCTCCTGGGAGCTTTACTACGATGAAGTTCTTGCTTCGAAACCTTCTTCTGGTCGTTGGATCTTCAAATACAACGACTTCTCTCTCCTGTGAAATGGCTCGTCCCCAACGAGTCCGATTTATTTCACCAACATTAGAACCAATAGGTCCCTTAGGTATCTGAACCAGCGCCGCGGTTCCGGGAATGAGACTGTAGTGCAATCTGCGCTTACATTCTTCCACACTGACATGATTCTGTGTAAACTGATTCATTGGCGGATTCCCAGTTCCGTCCGGAGCTGCGTCCTTTTTGCGCACAATCAGATTCCTTGTTCTAATTCCGTGCTGCCAAGCGTAGTCCCACATGTCGACCTCCAATGAAGTTTCCAACATGCCCCGCTTCATGTCCAATTCTTTCCGTTTGATTTGGACCTCTCCCTTCGCAAACTGGCGTTTATCAGAAGCAGTATGTTTCCAAACAACTTCAATGCCGTGCTGACGTAATTTGTATTCGCCAGCTTTGTACTCTGGACCCTGCTCTCCGGCTGGATCTAGCACAATTCTCGTACAGTAGTTCGGACAATTTAGCCCCGGATCCGTACGCACCCTGTTCACAACTGCAATAATTGTGTCAATCGTCTGGTCTCTGGTCTCCATGAACTGTTCTTCGCAGTCCGGTGACCATCCAGTGCAGTCATCAGTAAACCCGAGTGCATACTTGAAGCCTCGGCGAGATTTGTGACTGATCGTAGCCGCATCCACATACTGTGTGCGTCCTATTACCTGGTCGCAAACATGATTCTTACTTGCTTCGACCTTCTTCACTGCACCCTTGGTCTGAATACAAATTTTGCATCCAGGACAGTGCCCTACGTGGTTGCACCATGTGTGCACCTGCATCTTGTTCTTCCTGCGATCCGATGAGCGGTAGTCCATTTTCGGTACTCCGTTTTCTAAAATCCACAGTTGACTTTCTTCGATGTCGATTAGTTTGCTGCTTGCAGCGTCAACATCCCCTGCAGCGGAAACATCCCCTGCACCTGAAACACCTTTGGTTTCCTTTTCTTCGATGTCGATTAATTTGCTGCTTGCAGCATCAACATCCCCTGCAGCGGGAACATCCCCTGCAGCGCTGATATCTTTGACCCCATCAGTGATATCTTTGACCCCATCAGGAATATCTTCCCCGTGCTCATTGCCTGAATAGGCAAAATCGTGCATGTCATCGTAATCGTGCATGTCACTGTAATCAACCCATGGCTGACCATAATCGTCATAGTGTACGTCATCTTTACGAACACCCAATACATAAGATTTATCCATTGACAATAGTACAGTTTCCAGTTCCGCGGTTACCTTTTCCAAAGTATCCAAAACCATCCCTGTAAAATTCGTATCATTTCCGAAATCATGCAGTTCTTCAAAACTTTCGAAATCGCCAAAATCGCGCTTCGAAATGTCATTCTCATAAACAAGTGTTTTACCTGTTTCACCAAAATGTCCAGTAATGTCACATTCGACATTCTGAATCATGTGCGCGAATTCATCAGTTTCGTACTGATTGACTAATCGCGCAAACTCGTCACCGCCATACGGTAACGCAGTACTGTTGATATCAGAAATCTCATCAAATGCCATATGAGCATAGTGTGTCCGTCCGTTATCTTGATCATTCAGTGCCATCGCATTAGCTTTTGCCTCCGCGGGACTACTGCCTAGTGCAAATTTCACCAGGTACTGTCGCTTTGCGTGATCAACAGTCACCGGCATAAATCCTGAGATCTTCGCGGTTTTCATATCAATCGACTTGCGATCTTTTGCAAATTCTATGATTTGCTCCGTCCTGAAGAAACCGCTCGGCGCGCCATCTGGCTGAATGAGCAATGATTTCTTACTAGGTCCTTCCGTCATCTGATACACTGAAGCTAAGTTTCCATTTGCATCTTTCATAGTCGTAACCATGGGTGCAATTGTGTCTCCAATGCTTGGATCATCTTCATCGAAAATGTACATAAATGTCTTGCCCTTCAAATCCCCCGTCTGCGTCATACTGGCGCCATAGCCATGAATGTTCGCTGTAGCCTTTCCTGGTGCTATTAGCGACGGGTTAAAATCTGATTTGAACAAAAACAGGGTAGCACCGCTGTCCAAACAAGCAGTACCATGCACTGCATCTCCGCGACTCTGTAACCAATCATTATAAATTGTGTCACTGCCAAGGTATGCAGCTTCCCTCCCATATTTCTCCGGCCCGTGGGTATTCGGACCCCCTCGATCTTTCACATCATAGGATTGCACGTCCCTGCACGGTGTCCCCACCGTGCAGGCTGGGCCCTATTGAATATATCCCCCGTTCGGGGCAGGATCACAATATCCTTGTGTCATGCGCCCGTCGGCAGGTAACTGTGTAGCCGGTGGTGCAGACTGTTCGGCGCTAGGTCCTTGCCAGTCGCCGTTCCAGTACTGCTGGAATTGTTGCTCAGGATATACCTGGTGCCAATTCTCAGAATCTGGCCTGCATAAATTTCCGTCATAAACTGCGTTTCTTCTGCGTTTCTTCTGATCAAAGGAAGTGTTTGTATAGTTAGTGCACGGCACCGGTCCATATTCAGGCCAAGGTGCCTCCGTGTCACTTGATTCAGACGAATGTGATCGTGGTTCGGCAGATGCTTTGGACGATAATGAGATAACATCGTCCTCATCATCCCCTGCATCTGCAGAAACTGCTGCCACATTCGCACTGTCAGGAGCATCGACGCACATTTCGTCGTATGCCATTATGCCGTTTTTGGTCATATTGTTGCTGTGTTTATCGCCATTAGGCCCAAACGCAGCTTTGAGAGAACCAAAATCTAGTGACCCACCGGACTTTAGAGAAACAACTTTGCCGTTCTCAACACCCGTAGTCATGCACGTGCCGCATATAGGCACATTGTACTGCGATTTTGGTCTGCCAGATTTCTGGTCTTCACTGTGAAGCGCAAGGAAACGAGTATTGCGTTTGTTGCTGAGATAACCGGCGCATTCTTTGATCGCACACTGTGTGTTGCGCTTATTGCTACCTGGTTTCCCAAACTTACCTTGGCCTTTCCCAACAGTTTTGCCGGTCTTGCCGGTCTTGACGCCTACCTTGCCCGTGACTTTGCCTGCATCGTGTACCGGAGGCACATCATCGAGCATGGCTATGCGAAGATCCCGACCTACGACGAAGATTCGTGCAGGTAATCTTGCTTTGCAAGCGAAGGCCCCGGCCTGCGACGACGATTCGTGCAGGCCACCTTGCTTTGCAATTGAAGTTAAGAGGTGATCCTCGTTGGCAGCATTTACAGCGTAACTAACGTATAGTGGGTGATCTTCTGGCATCTTGACTGAATCTAAAATTGTTGACATATCGTTTGACATATCGTTGTTGTAATGATCCAGCTGTGACATGAAATTGTCTAGCGCGGGTATTGCATCATGATTGTGCACAGCAATAGACATATTGAAATGTTCTTTCGTTTCAATGCATGCGGATCCTGTATGTTCATTTTCCCAGATAATGATTTCAATAAATCCTATCGTGTCAT
>Ga0308015_10000453_pt1 | contig 19251 bp, 10 predicted proteins | sample Neamet231_FD_203128 | JGI IMG/M metagenome (GOLD analysis project Ga0308015, IMG submission 203128) | Marine microbial communities from water near the shore, Antarctic Ocean - #231 | ecosystem: Environmental > Aquatic > Marine > Unclassified | place: Southern Ocean | collected 2014-07-28
GTGTAAAAGAGAAACTATTTATAATCAACTCAACAATGCGGCGTCTGTAGATGCTATGAAAAAAATTGAAGATGGTTTAGGCAAACTTCTTCTTGACAATCAAATGGATTCACTTAATTTTTCAATTGATAACTATAAATGGTTACTAAACAAAAATTCAAAGGAATATATAGATATGCAAATTGGTATATACAATGCTGGGATAAGTCAATATTTTAATATGGAAAAAATGATGGAAATGTATGCTCTTTCAGACTCTCTTATAAGTATGATTAAGCTTGAACTTGGATATACACAAAATTAATAACCAAAAAAATGAATGATTCATCAGATATTTGTTTGTCTTGTGGACTTTGTTGTGACGGTACCTTGATTGGTTTTGTACAGCTCGAAAGTGAAGAGATACCAGCAATAAGAGAAATAATGGATATAGAGAATGTTAACGGGAAAGGATTTTTTCTTCAACCATGTAACAAATATTGTGATAGTTGCACTATTTATTCTCAAAGACCGAAACAATGTGCCAGCTTTAAGTGTGGACTTTTAAAATCTGTAGAACAAAAGGAATTGGATTTTGATTTGGCTATTAAAACGATCAGTGAGGTTAAACAACAAAAAATATCCCTAGAAAAAAAGTTAGTGCTACTTGATATTAAACTACAATCTCCATCATTTTACTTTAAAATGATCGAATTGAAAAAGTTGATACAGAAATATGAAGCTGAATCATCGTTAACACAAAAGCATTTAGAGTTAAAATCTGAACTCGAGCTACTTAATAATCTACTGGAAAGTAAATTTGACCTCACCTTAACATAAATTCAATTAATGCAAAACTAAATTTAGTAATGTCAAATTTACTTATTGTACTTGCGCTGATTTCGATTTAACTAACTAAAAAACATTTCGAAGTATTAGACTCAATAATATTATCTGTAATTATGATCAAAAAAAAAGCACTCTTACGAGTGCATTTTTTTGTTTCAATATAATTACTATTCCCATTCTATAGTAGCGGGTGGCTTAGAGCTAATGTCGTAGACAACTCTATTTACACCTTTTACTTTATTGATGATGTCGTTAGAAACTTTTGCAAGGAATTCATATGGTAAGTGTACCCAGTCTGCAGTCATACCATCAACAGATTCAACAGCTCTAAGTGCAACTACCTTTTCGTAAGTACGCTCATCGCCCATTACACCAACAGATTGTACTGGAAGCAACATTGCTCCTGCCTGCCAAACACTGTCGTATAAACCAGCATCTTTTAAACCTTGAATAAACACGTGATCTACCTCTTGTAGCATTGCTACTTTCTCTTCTGTAATATCTCCTAAAATACGTATTGCTAATCCAGGACCAGGAAAAGGGTGTCTACCTAAAAGCTCATGAGATAAGCCCATAGACTTTCCTACTCTACGTACTTCATCTTTAAATAAAGTATTCAGAGGTTCAACAATTTTCAATTTCATATAGTCTGGTAAACCACCCACATTGTGGTGCGATTTAATTGTTGCCGAAGGACCACCAGTAACAGAAATCGACTCGATTACATCTGGGTAAATAGTTCCTTGAGCTAACCAAACTACATTTTGTATTTTATGAGACTCTTCGTCAAAAACATCAATAAATGCTTTTCCGATCGCTTTACGTTTTTTCTCTGGATCAGATAAACCAGCTAAATCTCTATAGAAATGGTCTTTAGCATTTACACCAGTTACATTTAAGCCCATACCTTCGTATTGCTTTAATACACTGGTAAATTCATCTTTACGCAATAAGCCATTGTCTACAAATACGCAGTGTAGGTTTTCGCCAATTGCTTTGTGTAGTAATACTGCAGTTACAGTAGAATCTACCCCACCAGATAAACCAAGAACCACTTTATCGTTTCCTAATTTCGCTTTTAATGATGCAACAGTAGTATCAACAAAATTATCTGGAGTCCAATCTTGTACACAACCACAAATATCAACTAAGAAGTTTTTCAATAAGGTTGCCCCATCTGTAGTATGGTATACTTCAGGATGAAACTGAATAGCATAAGTAGATTCATTTTCTATATAATAGCCAGCACATTCTACATCTTTTGTAGAAGCAATAACTTTATACCCTTCTGGAAGAGTAGAAATAGTATCACCATGACTCATCCATACTTGAGAACCATTAGGAACTCCTTTTAGTAAAGGATGACTTTCGTCTACGTACGATAAATTAGCTCTTCCGTATTCACGAATTTTTGAAGGCAATACCTCACCACCAAATTTATGAGCTAAGTGTTGTGCCCCATAACAAACGCCTAATAAAGGTAATTTACCTTTAATGTTTTCTAGGTTTGGTATAGGTGCATTCTCTTCACGTACCGAGTGTGGAGATCCCGAAAGGATAACACCTTTTAAATTTCCTGTTAATTCAGGTATCTTATTGTAAGGATGAATCTCACAATATATATTCAATTCTCTCACTCTACGTGCAATTAACTGCGTGTATTGTGAGCCAAAGTCGAGGATTAAAATCTTTTCTTGCATAGCCGCAAAATTAACACAATTTATAGAATGAACAACCTTTAATTATTCGATTCTTAAAGAGAATCTATAGGTCCTTAATTTGTTAATTATTCTTAGATACTAAGAATTGAATATTGAAGATAAAAGATGTAAATTTAGATTCTAAAATTTTAACGATGAAGAATCTATTCTATCTAATTGCTTTTATTCCAAGTTTATTATTTGCACAAATAATACAAGATCCTTGTACATTAACTCCAGATCCAGGTCCTTGCTTTGCGGCGGTTCCTAAATTTTACTTTAATCAGGAAACACAACAATGCCAAATGTTTACTTGGGGTGGCTGTGCTGGTATAGTTCCATTTAATACATTAAGCGAGTGTGAAGCAGCGACATGTGCTAGTGAAACTGTTGATACTTGTGAAGCTGTTCTTATTGAAGGTTGTTTCTCTATTGATATATGGGTTCCTGTTTGTGGTTGCGATGGAGAAACCTATAGCAATGCAGGTTATGCTGCTTGTAATAGTATTTTTGATTTTACTATGGGTGAATGTGGAACAACAACAGAAATTGAAGGTTGTACAGATATGAATGCTATAAATTACAATCCATTTGCTACTGTAGATGATGGTTCTTGTATTGAAATTGTTATACCTGGTTGCATGGATATAGAGGCTATTAATTACAATCCAATTGCTACTTTTGACGATGGTTCTTGTGTTTATTCGCAATATTTTTTAGGATGTACTGATCCAATAGCCTGTAATTATAGTGCAGAAGCCGTAATAAACGATTTTAGCTGTACATATTCTGAGGAATACTATGATTGTGATGGTGTATGTGAGGACGATTTAGATGAAGATCAAATTTGTGATGTATTTGATAATTGTATGTCTATCTCAAATTATGACCAGTTAGATTCTGATGGCGATAATGAAGGAGATGCATGTGATTATGATGACAACCTAGATGTTGATGAATTAAAATCAAGTATAAATCCGCTAATTAGAATGATTGATATATTAGGTAGAGAATTTAAGTACCATCCAAAAGGGAAAATATTATTCTATATATATCAAGATAATACTGTAGTAAAGAAAGTACTATTTTAATTAGTTACTAAACTTCACGAATTGGCTTACTTCTATTGGCAAGGTCTTTGACAAAGACGCAAAGTCAATAACTTAAATCATTTTTGAAATGAAGCAATTAAACCTTTTAAGTACGAGTATAACTCAATTATTCGTTCTCACTCTTTTAATTTTAACTAGTTTCTCATTTTCAGCAGCTGCACAACAGAAAGTTGTTGGTGGTGTAGATGTAGACATTAAGGATTATCCTTGGCAAATCGCACTTACTTCTAGCCCATCTGGTAGTGGTTTTTGTGGTGGTTCTATTATTGGTGATTCTTGGGTCTTAACTGCTGCTCACTGTGTAAGTGGCGAGAGTGCTAGCGGATTGTATATTAGAGGTGGTTCATCGTCTTCTTATGCTTCTGGTGGAGATTCTTACTCAGTAAGCCAAATTATTGTTCACCCTAATTACTCTGGGAATTCTCATGATTTCGCTTTGATAGAAATTAATGGCGAATTTGATTACAATACAAATGTTCAAAAAATTGATCTTATAAATGCAAACGAAATTGCCGCTGGAGTTCAAGATGGCGGTATAATGGCAACTATAACTGGTTGGGGAACTACATCATCTGGAGGTTCTTTAGCTTCGGTATTACAAATGGTTGAAGCTCCAATTGTAGAAAACGATGTAGCATGTGGTTCTGCCACAGATTCAAACGGAAATTCAGGAGAGTATTCTTGTTCTTCTCTTGATGAAAGTATGATTTGTGCTGGAGATTTAATCGATGGTGGTGAAGATGCTTGTCAAGGAGATTCTGGTGGACCTTTAGTAGTTCGTAATGCGGACAATACAAAATGGATACTTATTGGAGCTACTTCATGGGGTTACGGTTGTGCGGATGTTATATATCCGGGTGTTTGGTCTAAAGTATCTTACGTTTTAGAATGGATTGATGCTAATGCTGATACTAACTCTGAAAATGGATGTATGGATGTAAATGCATGTAATTATGATGAAGAAGCTATATACGACGACGGTTCTTGCGCTGAGATAGACGAATGTGGTGATTGTGGTGGTAATGGCCCTGCTCTTGGTTTCGACTGTGAAGGGATTTGTACTACTGGAGAAACACTTAATATTTCAATGTCTGATTCTTACGGAGATGGATGGAATGGAAACAACTTAGTTGTAAACGGAACATCTTTAACTCTTGGTTCTGGTAGCGAAGGTTCTGGAACCGTATGTTACGATTCAACTGCAGTATGTATTGATGTTTCTTGTGATGGAGGTTCATGGCCAGAAGAAGTTTCTTGGACTATAACAGATATTAATGGAATTGAGTTACTTACTGGAGGAACACCTTTTATTGGTGTATTTGGTGGAGAGGATTGTGTTCCTGGCTGTACTGATTCTACTGCTTTAAATTTCAATCCTTTAGCTACGTCAGATGATAGTTCTTGTATATATCCTGTATCTGGTTGTACTGACGATGAGGCTTGTAACTATAACCCAGAATCTAATATTGATGATGATAGCTGTACATACTCTGAACAATATTACGATTGTGATGGTGAATGTGAGGACGATTTAGATGATGATCAAATTTGTGATCTATTTGATAATTGTATACTCATATCAAATTTCTATCAATTAGATACCGATTTAGATGGCGAAGGTGATGCTTGTGATTATGATGACAACTTAGATGTTGATGAATTAGAATCAAGTACAAATCCGCTAATTAAAATGATTGATATATTAGGTAGAGAATTTAAGTACCATCCAAAAGGGAAAATATTATTCTATATATATCAAAATAATACTGTAGAGAAGAAAGTGATTTATTAATTCGAATATTACTTTGACACATTGATAAATCCAAAGCTTAGATAGCATTTCTAAGCTTTGGATTTTTTTTGTTATCTAAATATGTAAATTAATTCCATTAGACACCCTAAATAAAAATATTGATTAAGTATGGTGTTATCCGTAGTAACTACACTACTTGAATAAAAGACGAATGTTTTAGCCCCTATTTGATTGATTAATCAACGGTATTAACGAATGAATAAGCATAAATACTACTTATCATTTGTATGTACAAATAATATTTTTAATTGATAATTATAGGCAAGAATTATACACTAAAATCTTGTTACTATTTGATTATATGGAATTTACAATCTATTGGTGTCATGAAAGTATATTACTATATGTTCCGATTTGTTTTATAAACTGAAACTTTTAAATCAAAAAGTTTAGTAAGCATAAATTTGTATGTACAAATAACATATATTTACTTAGTAAGTGATATATATTTCACAGTTAGCCGAATAATTTGATAATTATAAATCTACTGAGTATGGGTACTAAATCAATTCCATTAGAAAAGAAATTTCAGTCTACAGGGTTTCACTCGGAAGAAGAAAAAGTCTACGTTAATCTCATCATTTCAGGAATGAAAGTTTTTAGAGATATTACAATTTTTATGCGGACTTACAACTTAACAGAACCTCAATATAATATCCTACGAATTTTAAGGGGTTCTTATCCTACAAGTTTACTTGGACAAGACATTCAGTCTAGAATGCTTCATAACACATCTAATTCTACCCGATTAATTGACAAACTTATTGATAAGAAATATGTCAAAAGGTTTAAAGACAAGGATGATAAAAGGATGATTCATCACGAGATAACAACAAATGGTTTATTGTTACTTGACGAAATCGACCCACTAATAAATAAACATTGTAAGGATACGATTCAGTTAAATTCTACTAAGCTTAAACAATTGGGTGATTTGTTAGAAGATTTGACACACAGACTGTAATTGACTCCAGTATTTAAGGCTATTTTTATGGACTGTATTTTGTGATTTTATTTAACAGTAAATAGAGTGGATTCTCAGAGCTTTTGTCATCTCAATAGATTGTTATACTACTCAAATTATTGATACAGAAACTTTCTTGGTTTTACTATTGTATAATAAATCATAGATTTACAGTATGCAAAAAAACTACCTACTCCTGCCCGTTATTTTTCTTACTCTCATATTCGCTTGTGAAAAGCCTTCCAATGATTGTACTATTTTTTCAAATATCTCAGAATCGGATACAACTAAATTGAACAGGAAAGTTCTACTTATTGGTATAGATGGATTTAGAAGCGATGCAATGTTGCAAAATAATGCGCCATTTATGTTCGGGCTTTCTACAGATGAAGACGTTTATTTTACAAACTCTCACAAGATTGAATCGATTACGTATAGTGGCCCAAATTGGTCCAGTATACTTACTGGAGTTCATTATAATAAACATGGAGTCTCTGGTAATGGATTTGACAATCCTAATTTTGATAAATATCCTACTTTCTTCAACTATATAGAATCTGTAGACAGCTCTATTAATACTGCCTCAATTGTAAATTGGACACCTATTAATACGCACATATTATCATCCGTCACTGACTTTTCACCCGAACTATCTGTTCAAGATATTGAGGTCTATGATCAGGTTCAAAACCTTCTTAGTAACGACGCTCCTTTTGATGCAGATATTGTGTTTGTGCATTTTGATGACTTAGATGCAATGGGACATACTTATGGATATAGTTCAGATTTACCTGAATATTCTAATGCTATAAATACAATCGATTCTTATGTCGAAAATATATTTAACACAATAAATACAAAACGTAGTAATGGTGAGGATTGGTTAGTTATGATTGTATCTGATCATGGTGGGCAAGGAACAGGACATGGAGATGCACAAAATCCTCATATTAATCAAACAATCTTTTTCGCTCAACACCCACTTTTGAATTTTAAGAACCAGCACATTAGCAATCAATGTGATATATCTCCTACTATCTTAAACTTTTTAGGTATTTCGAATCCTCTTTTTGATTGTCAAAAAGATGGGGTTTCTTTAATTGAAGAGTAAATAGATAATCGAAAAGTTAGTTAAAGAAACTCTTCATCGAAATAAAGTAAATGCGGTTGTGGTAAGTGTATCTACTAACAAAAACTAGTTGGTATTCTTTAAAAAATTGTTCAATATTGGAGAATACAGCTCACATTTGTTTTTATTTGATATCCTTGTCCTGGCTGTAGATCACCTATTCCATTATAGTCCCATTCTGGTAAATATGCAGCACCAAGGTAGTCTTTGATGATGATGATGAAATCTGATTCTACTAAAGATGAAAATATTTCTTCTAGTGGATGAGATTCTAATCTAAGATACCCAACTACATTCCATCCGTTTACCATACTAATTGGGTTTTCTTCTGGTTGAGTATAATCTCCATTCAAAGTAAGTATTGTTGCAGTATCAATTTTAACATAATATCCCTGCCCTATTTGAATGTCTCCAATACCATTAAATTCCCATTGAGGTAGGTATGCATTCCCTAAATAATCTTTTGCAATATTTAAATTCCCTGCTAAAGGGCTCAATATTTCATTAATTGAAAGGTTTTCTGGTGAAATATATGTTGAGATAATACTCCATCCTGCTGTAATAGATATAGCTTGTTGATCTTGAGCAAAACTACTACATACTGGGTAAGGACAATCTGAGCTTTGTGTAGTTAAACTGTTATCTGTACAGTTAACAGCAGCATTAACCCATTCATTCGCATTTAACTTATAAGAATATGAATCAGTATATTCCCAGTCTTCTCCATTTCCATCAGTATTTACATCGCCAAAAGTTTCTATTAATTGATTCTGTTCAAATAACTCGATTGCATCATTTCCATTATGGCCAATATTCGTATTCGCAAGAAGTACATGTTCAAAGTTTTCAAAACAGTCTTCAAAATACAAAGACATTGCCTCTGGAGAACGAGCTAATAGAATATCATCTCCAGCAGAAACAGAAATAGATTCAAAAACATACTCTTGCCCGTCAGAACCACCACCGTTGTTAGCTACACCAATACCAAAAATACTTAAGTCATTAATGTCTTCTAATGCAACTAAGTGGATTGCTTTACCATCGTTACCGGCAGATGGTAAATCGAAATCTATAATTCCTTGTAAACTAAGTGCATTTGAAAAATTAACTGGATATTCACAGCTAAAATTTTCTTCAGTTGCGTTTGAAGAAAAATTTAATGCAATTGGATCTGTACAACCATTAATTTCAAGTTCATCGCAGACATTATCATTATCAATGTCATTAGTACAATTATTGAAGCAATCATAATAAGTTTCAGGATAATTACAACTTCCATCGTTTACAGTTGCACTAACATCATAATTACAAGCACTTTGATTTGTACATCCTTCAATTGAATTGCATGGTTCTATATAACTAATAGTAGAAAGGTTAATACAATTGAAATAACTTTCCCATAATAGTGCAACGTACTCTGGGTGATCAATAAATGGATTTCTATTGTTTTGAACTCCATAGATATATTCATTTCTATTTAATTCAAATGCATCTACAGGATCTTCCAAATGCCATAATAACAAAGTACTAATATTTCCAATTTCCGGATTAGGATAAGTATTAACTTCTTCAATAATAGTTAAATCTGGCTCTCCATCCCCACCCTCATATCGAAGGTCCATATAAAATAAAATACGTGCTATATCACCCTTTACATTATCTGCAGGTTCCCATGTATAGGTTGTGTAATTACATTCAACAGCTTCATTGTGTTGGGTTCCACCTACATCATAACTCTTATTCCCTTTTGATGTATTTACGCTCATATCACATGGCTTCAGGTGATGAAGGTCTGTGTAAGCTGGGTTAGATCCAAAGTCACCATCTGGACTAAAATTACCTAGTGACTTTGCCCAAATGTGTTCTCGATTCCAGAAGTCTGCTTGTGAATTACTTGCAAAATCATCTTTTGAAATACTATTTTGCTTGAAAATTAAAATAACATTATTAGCGTTATTCGGATCTTCATCTGTATTTTTCAAATGATTTTTACATGCATTATACGATACTGTATTGTGATCGTTGATTAATTCATGTAGTGCGCTTCTAAGAGAAACATTGGAGTTCGTATTTATATCCTGGTAATAATCTTGTGAAATTAAAGTACAGGGTATGATTAAAAGTAATACTAAATAGAACTTTTTCATTAATGATGGGGGTTGAATTTAAATCTATTTAACTAGCCTAATTAAAGAATCAATCAGGTTATTTAATAAATTTCTCTACAGATCCATCATTGTATATATTGAATAGAACAGTTCCTCTAAATGAAGCATTATCCATGCTTACTTCTATCCCTAAAACATTAATTACTTTTACTAGTTCTCTATTTATAGAGCTAAGTCCAGTAACATTCGTTATTGTCTCAATAGTAGAAGCTACATTAATTGCATTTACATTGTAAGAAGATGAACCTTCTGACCATTGCTCAATAGCAAATTCACGAATTTCATTTGAATCCCACACCTGAAACAACACAGATTCAGAGACTTCTAAGCCATCTTTAGACTCAGTTGTAGCATCGTTACCCCAAGCTGTAATTACTGTTACTGGGCTTGTGTATACTGCTGCTCCAACTAGATTACCTAGAATGTCAAAAACTCCAATTTCAGAATCTTTTGATGGAATTACGTCCCAAGCACTATCTTCAATAACAATAGTCATATTGTTATCAGTAACTGAAATATTGATAAATCGAGTTACCTTGTTTTCAATTACAGCTAGAGAGGACTCTCTGTATTCTAAATCATTTGAAAGATAGTGAAGAGTGTCTGTATCATTAATTTTCACTTGATATCCATCTCCTGGAAGCATATCTCCAAGACCATTAAACTGCCATTCTGGAAGATAAGCAGAACCTAAATAGTCCTTTGCAAGAACCAAGTTATTGGCAGCTACTATGTCTGAGAAAATAGATGCAGCATCTGCTGGAGTCGTTCTTAAATATCCGACCAAATTCCATCCGGCTGATAAAGTAATTGGATTTTCCTCTGGAACAGCATATGCTCCTTCAATAGATAATTCTGTAGTAGCTAAAGTTTTAATTTGATAAGCTTGTCCTACTATAATATCTCCAATTCCATTAAAATTCCATTCAGGAAGATATGCGGATCCTAGATAATCTTTAGATATAACGATATTATCAATAACTGGAGCTAAAATAGAAGCTATATCCATGTCAGCTGGAATCATATAAGTAGAAAAAATTGACCAACCTAATGGGAACTCTATTAGTTGTGAAGTTGGGTCTAAAGAAGTAGAAACACAGATAGGATAAGGACAATCAGAAGATTCAGAAGTTAAAGAACCATCTGTACAATCAACTCCTCCATAAGTCCATTCACCGTCAACCTTATAAGCCCAAGAATCCATGTATTCCCAAGACTCACCAGTTCCATCTGTATTAAGATCTCCAAAAACATCTAAAGAAACACCCATTTCAAACAACTCGATAGCATCATCTCCATTTTGACCAACAGCAGAATTTGCAAGTAATACATGTTCAAAACTACTATAGCAATCGGCAAAATAAGCTTCCATAGCTTCAGGGGAACGTGCAAGAAGAATATCGTCTCCAGCTGAAACTGCAATAGCTTCAAAGGTATATTCTTGACCATCTGTTCCGCCACCATTATTTGCAACACCAACACCGAAAATACTTAAATCAGCAATATCTTCTAATGCTATAAAATGGATTGCTTTTCCATCGTTAGATGGTAAACTTATGTCTAAAACACCTTGCAGTGCCAATGCGTTTGTTAAGTCATTTAAATCGTAAAAACACGAACCATCGTCAACGTTTGCTCCAGCATCAAAATTCAGAGCTAAACTATCTATACATCCACCATATTCACAACAAGTTTCACAAGCTGTGTTTGCATTTTCATTATAATTGTCTGCACTCCAACTCATACAACCTTCAATAACAGGTACACAAGAGTCATCGTCTTCTGTAGCACTTGCATTGTAATTAAAAGCAGTTTCATCTGTACAACCTAAAATACTAGACAATTCTGAGTGAGTACCTAAATAAGACCACTCATCTTGATCAAATACAATCCATTCGCTGTCCTCTGTATTTGTTCCAGCAGAAAGAGCCCAATCTGAATTCCCTTGACTAACAGAAAATTTACGAACTAAAGTTTGGTCTTTAGTTGCGTCAGAAATACCAGCAACCTCCCAACCTGAACCAGGATCTCCATTGAAATCTCCTAAAAAGTCTAAGATTTGATAAGCACTATCTACTCCATAAACAAGTGCATAACCATCGTCTCCATTACTCAAGTAATTATGAGTTTGGTCAGCTTGTGCTAAAATAATTGAATCCGAACTTCCGTGTGCAATTATGTAAACATCTCCAGGAGCAATAACAGCTCCTTCAGTAAAGGTATTCCAATACTCTAATTCGCCAACAGTTGTTGGAGCATTCGAAACACTAGGGAAAGCATAGCCAGATAGATTTACAGAATCAGTAGTTGGGTTGTAAATTTCTAAATATTTGTTATTTGAAGAGCCTTCTGCATATTCTGAAAAGAATAACGGCCTAGCATCTTCTAGTACAATAGGATATTCACATGTCCCATCCTCTAAGTCAGCATTTGCATTGTAATTTGTAGCTGTTGAATCCATACATCCAGATATGGTATATACACAAGAGTTATCCTCTATGGTTGCTTCGGAATTAAAATTGGTAGCAGTAGAATCTGTACAACCTGAAATATCAACAATCTCAAACGTACAAGATCCATCGTCATCTGTAGCTTCTACATTGTAATTTAAAGCATCTACATCTGTACATCCGCTAATAATAACAATACAAGAACCATCGTCTTCTGTAGCACTTTCATTGTAATTAGTTGCAGCTTCATTTGTACAACCTAAAACACTTGCCATTTCTAGGTGAGCACCTAAATAAGACCACTCATCAATATCAAACACAATCCATTCGCTGTCTTCTGTAGTTGTTCCAGCAGAAAGAGTCCAATCTAAATTCCCTTGACTAACAGAAAACTTACGAACTAAAGTATGGTTTTGAGTTCCATTAGAAACGCCTGCAACTTCCCAACCTGAACCAGGATCTCCATTAAAATCTCCTAAAAAGTCTAATATTTGATAATCGGATTCTGATCCATAAGCCAAAGCATAACCATCGTCTCCATTACTCAAGTAATTATGTGTTTGGTCTGCTTGTGCTAAAATAATTGAATCCGAACTTCCGTGTGCAATTACGTAAACATCTCCTGGAGCAATAACAGCTCCTTCTGTAAATGTATTCCAATACTCTAATTCTCCTACAGTTGTTGGATCATTTGAAACACTTGGGAATGCATAATTAGTAAGATCTACTGTTGAGTCTGTTGAGTTGTAAATTTCTAAATATTTGTTATTTGAAGAGCCTTCAGAGTATTCTGAAAAGAATAGAGGGCTAGCATCCGCAAGTACAATTGGATATTCACATGTCCCATCCTCTAAATCAGCATTTGCATTGTAATTAGTTGCTGTTGAGTCCATACATCCTGAAATGGTATAAACACAAGAGTTATCCTCAATAGTAGCTTCTGAATTGTAATTTGTAGCAGTAGAATCTGTACATCCACCATATTCACAACAAGTTTCACAAGCTGTATTTGCATTTTCATTGTAATTGTCTGCACTCCAACTCATACAACCTTCAATAAAAGGTACACAAGAGTCGTCGTCTTCAGTAGCAATGGCATTGTAATTAAAAGCAGTTTCATCTGTACACCCTAAAATACTAGACAATTCTGAGTGAGCACCTAAATAAGACCACTCATCTATATCGAACACAATCCATTCGCTGTCATCAGCATTTGTTCCAGCAGAAAGAGTCCAATCTGAATTCCCTTGACTAACAGAAATTTTACGAACTAAAGTATGGTTTTGAGTTCCATTAGAAACGCCAGCAACCTCCCAACCTGATCCAGGATCACCATTGAAGTCTCCTAAAAAGTCTAATATTTGATAATCTTCCTCTACACCATAAACAAGTGCATAACCATCATCTCCATTACTTAAAGAATTAAAGATCATATCTGCCTGAGCTAAAATAAGTGGATCAGAACTTCCGTGAGCAATCACGTAAACATCTCCTGGAGCTATTACTGCTCCCTCGTCAAAGGCTTTCCAATATTCAAACTCACCAACTGTTGATGGTGCATTCGAAACTCTTGCAAGAGCATAACTAGAAAGATCTACAGTTGTGTCTGTTGAGTTGTAAATTTCTAAATATTTATTATTTGAAGAGCCTTCTGCATATTCAGAAAAGAATAGTGGGCTTGTAACCTGTGCCTGTAATACATTGAAAAACATGAAGGCAAAACAAGAAATAAAAGTAGCTATTTTCATAATTAGGGGGTCTTTGTTAATCATTCCAAAATTAAAAAAAACATTTCTAATTAAATCTATTTCACTTCTTTAATTTACTGATTGTTATTAACATATGAACAATGTACTATCGTAATTAATAAGTAGATTATTAACTGTTTAGGTTCTATTTAAGCTACACACTACGTTAAAGCAACTTAGATATCCAAAATTCATTTTCATCATTAATGAAAATGAATTTCTATATATACTCGATTATAGTAATCTAAAATTAATAGCGTTTTGTTTGTTCGCACTACTAATTTCAAAACGATTAAATAAATAAGATGTACAAAAATCAATCTTAAATATGATGGTTAAATCAGTTTATAGAATAAGTCTTTTCGTTATTTTCTTTTTTTTTTATTAAACTAATAACATCGTATTAAAATAATGTGCCCGATAAATCCACTTTTTTAGATCTCTTATCGAGCCAAATAGTTGATGATTAGAGAAGAAAAATTACTCTTTATTAATTGAGGATACTTTAGTAATTAAATAGATTTCTTACATATTGAAAGTAATTAATGTAGTAGAACTCAAATAACCTTATAAATAGTAGTTACTTTGAAGACAAATTAAAAAAAGAAGAAAATGAAATTAAATCATAAGAAATGTGGTTGTGGGAAAACGAAAGACACAAATGGAAATTGTGATGGATCTCATGCCAACAAGTATTCATTTGTGAAAAGCATCTCGTATGTGCTAGTTGCTCTAATTGCTGTACTATCACTTCAAAGCTTCCTTGCACCCCATATAGATACAATTATGGTTAAGGAATCTCAAATAGCTTGGAAAGGATTTAAAGTAACAGGCTCACACGAAGGAAATATTTCTCTAAAATCGGGTAGATTAGAATTTAATCACGGAAATTTAGTAGGAGGTAGTTTTGTAATGGATATGCAGAGTATTGTGTGTACAGACCTTACTGGTGATTCGAAAGATCAACTAGAAGGACACTTAAAATCGAGCGACTTTTTTGGTACTGAAACTCACCCTACATCTTCTTTAACATTCCAAACTGTATCGAGAATAAATGATACCTCATACAATGTTAAAGCTGAAGTTACTATAAAGGGTAAAACTGAAAATGTTGAGTTTACAACGACTATAAATGCAAACAAAGCAAGCGGTACTTTAAAAATAGATCGTACTAAATTTGATATTAAGTATGGTTCTGGAAGCTTTTTTGATGGATTAGGAGATAATATGATTTATGATGAATTCGAACTTACGATGAATATCAACTTTTGATTATAAAATAAACTCGTAAAAACGTTTACCAATTTTAAAAGGCTGCCCAATTGGGTGGCCTTTTTTATTTTACACTTGTTAAGGTCTATTGAAATTAACAAGGCGTATAATTTTAGCCAATTTCAATATTGAGTCAAAATCTATATATTTGTTTTCTTAATCATAAGTATCTATTTAAAAACCATAGCTATGACTTCTAAAAATCAAGTTTCTTCATTAAATATAACTATTCCATTCTGTGACAGAATGATCAAACAAAAATTGAATTTCACTTTATATACCATACTAGTAGCCTCTATTTTCTCATGCATATCATTCAGAGTTGATGCACAAGTTGTAGAAGCGAATAGATCTGGGTTTTCTTGGATAGCAACAGAAGATGTAAACGACTTAACTTTTGGTGCTGGATATACTGTGTACAGTGCTGCATGGCCAATTTTAAAGAATTATCCAGGACCAAATGATTTCCAAATGGGATTAGGTGGTTGTTGGCTAACTACTCAAAGAACGGGGAATGAACCCGAACAATTTTATACTACTATAGAAGGTGGATTAGGCTGGTGGCACGATACACGTTTCGGTACAAAAATTCCAAAGTTTATAATGGGTGGTGTTTCGTATAATTTTCATGCTTGGGCAAATGGTCCCGGTGCTGGAAAAAGTAATATGTTGACTAATGGGCAAAGAGATTGGAGCAGCCCAGGTGGTAAATACGGTGTTGCACAATTGTCAAACAAACTTCTTTGGGCTCCAGATGGTTTAAACATGGCGCAAAGTTTAAATGGAGAAATGCTAGGATACGGCTATACTCCTCTTCCTCTAACAGAACCAATGTCGCAAACAAGTGGTGAGGATATTCAAACTGGAAATCAATGTTGGACTTTGTTTCTTAATGCTACAAATTTCAAAGGACCTGCTACATTCTTTTTACCAACCTTCTGGACTGAACCCGTATTGGATGATCCTACCTTGGAAGGTTTGTTTTTAGACTCAAGACCATCGGATCCAAATATAGGATTTGGCCTTGAGCATGCGGAATCACCAGCATTAATTTCTGTAGATACAGAGGGGAATCATTATGCTAAAATAGAAAGATTGCAATTTCCTGCTAGTAATGAGGATAACTCTATGATTCTAAATCAAATATCTGTGTACTCTAAAAATGGACTTTGGAATGCTATGGAATCGTGGTTTGATGGTGGAGAGATTGTACAACCAGGAATTAATACTACAGGAACACATAATGTTTCATTTACTAATAATGGAGGTTCGAGCATTGGAGAAATCTCTGTAAATGGATCTGGAGGAATAGACCATGAAATTGACTTAAATTATATTGATAATATTCAACAAAATGAAAATATAATGGGTTTTGAATTTAACCTAGAAAGTGTATTTGAAGAAGATGGTAACTTTATTCTACCTGAATACTTTAAACTAGAATCAAGCAATGAATGGCAGCAAATAAGTGAAGCTGCTATTCCTGAGTCTACCAATTTAGTGAATACTGAAGTTCCAACTACACCTAGTAGTGAGGTTGCCTATTTAACGCCTTTAGATCCTGAATGTCAGTGGCAAGACCCAAACGGTCCATGGAATAGCCCTGGGCCTTCAGCTGGCCCCTTTCAAACCGATTTAGGCGATGGCACTACCCTAACCTATTATTGGTATCGGTTTATCGATCAACCTGCAATAATTCATGCAAATCTACCAACAAGTATTCGTACTGCATTACAAAACAGAGTAGAGCTTATTCATTCTAATTGGAGTCATACAGACGAATATATGGCAGCCCCAGAAATTGGAGATATAGCTACAGTTGATCCTAAAGCAATCGTTACTCCTCCAGTCGGATTTGAAATTGGATATGTACCAATAGTAACTAAACAAGCGAAAACAGAAAGTAAAGTAAGAGTATTTGTTTTAGCAGGACAATCTAATATGGAAGGCTTTGGTACAATTGAAGATACTGAAAATGACCCTGGAAGTTTGATTGATGTACTACAAAATGATGAAGATGGAAGTTGGTCTGAAATAGGTGAAGTTGGTGCTTGGAACTCCTTAGATGGTGCATCATTGTATTTTGCTAATAATGGTGATACAATTAGAACAAATGTAACTGTTGGGCAAGGTAACGACCCTAATTTAATTGGAGTTGAGTTAATGTTTGCTCATAAACTTGACGAATATTATGACGATCCAGTATTAATCATCAAAACTGCTTGGGGAGGTAAAAGTCTTGCCGTTGATTTCCGTCCACCATCAGCTGGAGGAGAAACTGGAGCGTTTTACAATTCAATGATTCAAATTATTCAAGATGTTACACAAAACTTAGGAAGCGAATTTCCAAATATTGGTACTACTGATTATGAAATTTCAGGATTTACATGGTTTCAAGGTTGGAATGATGGAGCATCAGACAGTTTTTTGGATGAATATGAAAGTAATTTATACCATTTAGTAAATGATGTAAGAAATGATTTAGGAGTTCCTACCCTACCTGTAGTTATTGCTAATTCTGGTCAAGGTGGTTATGAATCAATAAGTGATTCTTGGGTTCAAGATATGCAAAACGTTCTTTCTGTTGCACAAGAAAATGTGGGCTGTAATGATGAAGATTATGGTGGGAAAGTTGGCTTTGTAGAGACTAAACAATATTATCTAAATTCTTCTGTATCGCCTTCAGATGCAATTTATCATTACAATAACAATGCACTTAGCTATTTGAATATTGGAAAAGCTATGGGTAACGAGATGATTTTAGCAATAAATGATATGGCATATTGCTACACAGATTGTGGCGATCAACAAACGGCTCCTGGGATTATGTCTATAGGAAATAGAGTATGGAACGATTTTAATCAAGATGGAATTAACGATGCAAATGAACCTGGAATTGCTGGCGTATCGCTTGCAATTTGGAATGATTCAGATGGTGATGATATTCCTGACTGGCAAGGTTTCGGTGGTATAGAAGTGACCGATAATGAAGGGTATTATAACTTTACGGGTTTACAACCTGGTAATTACTCTGTGTTTGTGTGGTCTGTTAATAATTGGGATACTGGTGAACCATTGGTGGGGTATAATTCTACAAATGGTTTTGTCTCAAATGCTAATAATGATACTGATTTAGACAATAATGGATCTGGAAACCCCTTTACTGATATTTTTGCGGGTATCGTAACACTAACACCAGATGATGAGCCCTTAGGTGATGGTGATCCTTTTAATTGTTATTTTGACTACGATGCTAGTGGAAATAATACTGTGGATTTCGGTTTTTACAATCCAGATTATGTGTCTAACACACCTACATGTCAAACGATAGAAATTCTTGATGGATGGTCTAGTCTTTCCACCTATATGTTGGCAGAAAACATGGAAATAGATATAGTTTTGGATCAGATTACTGAACATATAATCGTAGTAAAAGACTATTTAGGAAATGCCTATTTACCAGAATACCTTTTTAATGGAATTGGAACAATGGATGTTGGACAAGGATATCAAATAAAATCTAGTGAAGAAGTTTCAATTGAAATATGTGGAGATTATGCATTCCCAGAAGATAATGTAATTATCCTAGAGGACGGATGGAACCTTGTTGGATACTTGAGAACTGAACCAGCTGATATTGTTGCAGTACTAAGTGATGTTAATGATGCAGGTAACCTTATAATCGTGAAGGATTATATTGGTAATGTCTATTTCCCTAGCTTAAACTACAATGGGATTGGCACTATGAAACCTGGTCACGCTTACACACTAAAAACTGAGAACGCTACTCTACTTCAGTATTTATCAAACGATGAGTCCTACTAATTAATCTAATTAGAATACTCTAATTGAATTTTACATCCGGCTACGAACACTATCCATCATTAGACTTGATAGCTCTAACCAACAAGGGGAGCAACAGATATAGGATTCACGAAAGTGGGGGGGGTATTTTACTAGATATTTATTAGAAAATTGTAGTATATCTCCCCGACTATTCCGTAGATAAACCAAACGGGAGCATATTCCAAACATACAACTTCCATAAAGTGAAATCTATAGTGTTT
>Ga0308015_10000460_pt1 | contig 19077 bp, 15 predicted proteins | sample Neamet231_FD_203128 | JGI IMG/M metagenome (GOLD analysis project Ga0308015, IMG submission 203128) | Marine microbial communities from water near the shore, Antarctic Ocean - #231 | ecosystem: Environmental > Aquatic > Marine > Unclassified | place: Southern Ocean | collected 2014-07-28
GTTTTTATAAATTTCTTTTTCTGAATTGCTTTTACTTGGAGCAATATTTGCGCATGAAGTAATAAAACCAATAGATATTATTATTAATATCTTATTCACGACAAGACCCAAAGGTATGCTTTTTCTGGAATAAAAGTACCATTCTCATCTGAACCCATAAAGTGGCAGGCATCAGAGCAAATATTGCCATTCCATAAAGTCACATGCCCTCTTGCATTAGACCAACCACTTCCAGAGAAAACAATAATGCCTTTTTTTCCAGTAAAATCCGTTCTTTTAGGCGATTTTATCGTGATATCAGGCTTACCAAATATAGTCTCTAGATATGGAATCATATCGTTAACTCTATACATATATTGCTTTTTGTCTTTTCCACTTACGACTGCATACTTACTACTTTTAGGGATGAAAATACCACATTTATTTAATACATAACTCATTCTTATCGGGCATGCATTCTGGAAAACCCCAGAATCGATATTGATAGCAACATGACCTCCTATTTTTTTACCTACTTCTTTAACCGAAACATTGATCTCTGAAAAGTGTATCCATGCTTTCATAAAATTAGGCTTTAATAATGCCATTTGGTAATCTCCTTGTAATTTAACAGCTTATTAGACTGGTAAAAAACCTTTTTTCTACAGATAAATAACAGTCTAATTATTTATATAATATAAATTAAACTACGTCTATATTGTCTATATATCAAGTGTTTACTGGTTTTGTTTAATGTTTATTTGCAGAAAGCGTGTTTTTATCACGTTTTCTACGGTGAAAGAGTGCAAAAGTAAATTAAAATAACTAATTATTGAATAATGAAATGTTATATAAGAGGGATTGTAAGTAGATACTTTAGAATATGTATGAAAGCTATTTTGGAGCCCTTTCTATTTCGAGTTATTTACGATGGTTCCAATAGTGTTCCATGTGATGGTTTGAGCCTTTAAATATAATGATTTACGTCCAATCGAGCATCGGGGCAACAGAAAGTTTATGTGAAATCATAATGAAAGGTCTTAGGAGGTTATAAGGGGTTATCTATATAGCTATAATTATAATGGAAATCCGACAAGTACACAAAGCAGCATCATATTCATATATGGAATAGCATTAGGAAAAATATATCTTCAAGGACTGTATTAACAATATACACAATCGACTTTTACTTTGATAGAATACGCGCAAATTAAAGGAGAGTACTTTTATGCCAAATTATGTTGTCGGTCACAAAATTCCTGATTCAGATTCTATCTGTTCAGCCATCGCTTTATCATATTTAAAAACTACCTTGGGTGAGGAAACTGTTCCTGCACGTTTAGGAGAACTAACGCCAGAAACAATGTTTATACTTGATAAATTTGGTTTTGAACAACCAGAGCTTAAAACAAGTTATGCAGGAGAAGGCGTATATATTGTAGATCATAGCGATATCGAACTTGCACCTGATGATATTGACCAAGCCACAATATTAGGCATTATTGATCACCATAAATTAGGTGATTTAACAACGACCACACCTCTAGAAATATGGGTACGACCAGTTGGTTGCACAAACACTATTATTAAAATGATGTATGATTTTTATGATGTTGAAATTCCAAAAAACATCGCTGGTGTAATGTTATGTGCAATTTTAAGTGACACCGTTATTTTTAAATCTCCAACCTGTACTACAGCTGATATCAAATGTGTAGAAGCATTAGCTGCTATTGCTGGAATTGAAGATTTTAAAGAACTCGGCATGGACATGTTTAAAGTAAAGTCTGCTGTTGAAGGTACGCCAATTAGAACATTAGTAAAACGTGACTTTAAAGATTTTAATATGAATGGTCACAAAGTTGGAATTGGCCAACTTGAAGTAATCGATTTATCAGTTTTTGATGAAATTAAAGATGAGCTATATGCGGATATTGCTGCTTTGAAAGTTGAAGGCGAACGTCATAGTGTATTCTTGCTACTGACTGATATTATGAAAGAAGGTTCTGAGCTTTTAATTGCTAGTGATAGTGATACGTTAGCAGAAGAAGCATTTGGTGTTGCACCAAAAGATGGTAAAGCTTGGTTAGATGGTGTTTTAAGTCGCAAAAAACAAGTAGTGCCACCACTACAAGAAATTTTTCTTAAGTAGTTAGAACGTATAATTAGATTATTAAAATACAAAACCCAGCCTCAGCTGGGTTTTTTATGTTTATACCTAGACCAAAATTTAACAACTTAAATTAAGAATTAAACTCGCTCAAGTACTGTTGCGATACCTTGACCTAAACCAATACACATAGTAGCTAAACCTATGTTCACATCTTGTCCTTCCATTAGATTAATTAAAGTACCCGATATACGCGTACCTGAGCAACCTAAAGGATGGCCAAGCGCAATAGCGCCGCCATTTAAATTGATCATATCCTCTGCTTTTTCAGTCCATCCAAGTGCCGAAATACATGATAATGCTTGAGCACCAAACGCTTCATTAAATTCAGCCAACTCAATATCCTCAAGTGTTAAACCTGCACGTTTCAGTGCTTTTTTTGTCGCAGGAACTGGGCCATAACCCATCGTGGCCGGATCACAACCAGCAACGGCCATACCTCGAATTTTAACTCGTGGGGTTAAACCAAGTTCCTTGGCTTTATCAGCTGACATTATCAACATAGCTGATGCTCCGTCTGATAATGCTGATGAAGTACCAGCAGTAACGGTTCCGTTTACTGGGTCAAATACAGGACGAAGGGCAGATAAACTTTCTACGGTTGTATCAGGACGAATTACTTCATCATGTTCAACAAGTGTTAATACACCGTTTTCATCGTGACCTTCTGTAGCGACGATTTCATTGTCCCAACGACCTTCTAGCATTGCTTTATGCGCTAATTGGTGTGAACGTGCAGCAAAGGCATCTTGCATTTCACGTGTAATACCGTGTTGTTTTCCTAGTAACTCGGCGGTTAAGCCCATGCTGCCAGATGCGCGGGCAATATGCTTACTTAATGATGGTGCAAAATCAACATCATACATCATAGGAACATGTCCCATGTGTTCAACGCCGCCCACTAAAAACACATCTCCTTGACCCGCAATAATACTCGTAGCGGCATCATGCATTGCCTGCATTGAGGAACCGCATAAGCGGTTAACGGTTAAACCACCTATAGTTTTCGGTAAGCCAGCAAGCAGTGAAGCATTACGAGCAATGTTGAAACCTTGCTCTTTTGTTTGTTTTACACAACCCCAAATAACATCTTCAATATCGTTAGGGTCGAGTGCAGGATTACGCTTTAATATTTGTTCCATTAGGTGCGCTGACAAAGTTTCTGCTCGGACATTACGGAATACACCTGCTTTAGAACGTCCCATTGGAGTTCGTATGCAGTCAATAATTACAACTTCTTTCATCATATTCCCCTAGACCGTTTTAACGTTGGTAGTAAAGTAAGATTTTCCAGATTTCGCCATATTACGTAAACCATCGGTTACCTGATAAATTTCACCTAAATGACTATATTGATCAGCCATGGTAATGAAGTTATCTAAGCCGAGTGTTTCTAAATAACGGATTGCACCACCTCTAAATGGTGGAAAACCAATACCATAAATTAAGCCCATATCAGCTTCAGCAGCAGTATCAACAACACCTTCTTCTAAACAACGTACAACTTCATTAATCATTGGAACCATTAAGCGAGCAATAATTACATCACTACTAAATTCATTTGTGTTAGCGAAGTCTACTGATAATAATTCATATGTTGCTGGTGACGGAATTTTTGTTGGACGACCACGCTTATCTTTACCATGATCATAAAAACCTTTAGTATTTTTCTGACCGAAACGTTCATTACTGTATAAAGTACTTACGGGATCATTGTCTAACTTCTTCATACGGGTTGGAAAACCAGCTGACATGACAGCAGTACAATGTTCAGCTGTATCTACCCCTACTACATCAAGTAAATAAGCAGGACCCATTGGCCAACCAAACTCTTTTTCCATTACTTCATCAATAGCCGCAAAGTCAGCACCTTCTAGTACTAATTGACTAAATCCTGCAAAATAAGGGAATAAGACACGATTAACATAAAAACCAGGGCAGTCATTAACGACAATGGGAGATTTTCCCATCTTCGCGGCATAAGCAACAACACTAGCAACAGTTTCATCAGAGGTGTCTTTGCCACGAATAACTTCTACTAATGGCATTTTGTGTACGGGGTTAAAGAAATGCATACCACAGAATTTTTCAGGACGTTTGAGGCTTTTAGCAAGTAAATCGATGGATATAGTGGAGGTATTAGAAGTAAGTATCGTGTCGCTGTTAACATGTGATTCTACTTCAGTTAATACTAAACCTTTTATTTTCGGGTTTTCAACAACAGCTTCAACAACAATATCTGCGTCTTTTACACTGTCATAACTTAAACTAGGTGTAATACTGTTCAGTACACTTGCCATTTTCATAACATTTAAGCGACCACGTTCAACTTGTTTAGTTAAAATTCCTGCCGCTGTCGTTAAACCTAAATTTATGGCCTGATCATTGATATCTTTCATAACGATAGGCGTACCTTTGTAGGCTGATTGGTAAGCGATACCTCCACCCATAATACCTGCACCAAGTACTGCTGCTTTATTGATATTTTTTGAAACTTGCTTAGTCGCTTTTTTCGCCTTTCCCTTAAGCACTTGATCAGACATGAACAAGCCAATTTGTGCTGTTGCTTCATTGGTTTTAGCCAATTTAGCAAAGCCTGAATTTTCAGCTGCCATAGCACCCGCTCTATTAAGAGTAGAGGCTATTTCTAAAGTTTTAACCATTACCATCGGTGCTGGATAGTGCTTTCCTGCTTTAGCAGCAATCATTCCCTTACAAGAAGTAAAGCTCATGATAGCTTCAATTTTACTGAGTTTTAATGGCTCAAGTTTAGGCTGACGTTTTGCACGCCAATCTAGTTTTCCAGCAATAGCTTGTTTAAGTATACTAATAGCGGCTTGATGCAAAAACTCTGGTTTAACTACAGAGTCGAGCAAACCTACAGCTTGTGCTTGTTCCGCTTTATGTGCTTTACCAGTACTTATCCATTCAACAGCATTATCAGCGCCAATTAAGCGAGGTAATCGAACTGTTCCACCAAAACCAGGCATAATGCCTAATTTAACTTCTGGTAAACCTATACTTACATTGGTATCGGCGACTCGGTAATCACAGGCAAGACTTAATTCACAACCGCCACCTAAGGCAACTCCATTAATGGCTGCAATTGTGGGTAAGTTGATATCTTCAAATGAGTCAAAAACATCGGTAGCTTCTTTAACCCATGGGATTAGCTCTGCTTCAGGTTTTTTAAAGGTTTCTAAGAATTCGGTAATATCTGCACCGACAAGAAATGAAGGTTTTGCTGACGTCAACATAACTGCTTTAGCTTCGATACAGTTGTTAATTACGCTAATAACTTCAATAAACTCTTTAAACGTTTCTTGGTCAAATTTATTAACAGAGCCTTGAGCGTCAAATTTAAGATCGACAATTCCGTCTTCTATTAATTTGGCAGAAAGGCTGTTGCCTTGATATATCATGCATAATCTCCTTACCTGGATATGGTTAATTTTATATCACTGTGATTATTTACAGATTAATTATAGCTGTTAATTATCAAACTAATAATAGTCGATTGATTTTGCCCTGAAAGAAAGTGAAATGCAAATAATTAAAACGACCGTTTGAATCGACTGTTTAAATTGAGGTGTGTTTGATTTTAAATAAGTGACAAATAAAAACACTCGGCCAATTCATTGGAGGAGTGCTCTATAGGTTATTTGAGTTTGTGTACTAGATTCAATGTTAATTTCGTAGGTTAATTTTTCTGATTTAGAAAGTTTAGGAACTCGTCGGCTGGCATTGGCTTAGCATAATAAAAGCCTTGAACTTCATCACAACCTAACTCAATTAAGCGTTCCTGCTGTTCTATTTCTTCAATGCCTTCTGCAATAACTTTTAAGTGCATCTCCTTACCTAAATTAATGATAGTCGCAGCAATCACAGATTGGCCTTCTTTATCAATATCGGTTACAAATGCCCGATCGACTTTTAATCGATCAAGAGGGAGTTTTTGCAAGTAACTCAACGAAGAAAAGCCTGTACCAAAATCATCTAGCGCAATACTTATTCCTTGTGATTTTAATTTGGTTAACGCATCAATGATGATTTGTGGTTCATCCATTAAAATGTTTTCAGTTATTTCTAATTCAAGTTTACTTGGCTTAATATTATGTTGAGTCATTGTACTTATTATATTATCGACAAAATTTTCTTGTCTAAATTGTGGGATCGATACGTTGACTGAAATACTCAGTTCTGAAAAGTTTTCTTCTAATACTTTCAACTGCTTGCATGCTTGGCTGATAACCCAATCACCAATTTCAATAATTAAACCTGAATATTCAGCTAAGGGAATAAAAACAGCAGGGGAAACAAATTTTCCGTCTGCAGTACGCCAGCGCAGTAAAGCTTCAGCACCAATAACTTTACCCGAACTTAATGACAATTGTGGCTGGTACCAGAGTTCAAGGCAGTTATTGGAAAAGTCATTACGGAGTTGACGAATCATGTTGAGTCGCCATTGCATTTGATCTTCTATATCTGAATGATAATAAGCAAAGTGTTCTAATCGGTTTTTCTTTGCGATATTTAAAGCGATATTTATTTGATTTAAAACTTGTACACCACTACTTTGAGCATGCTCTTTAGTACAAAGACCGAAGCAAGCATTTATAGGCAGATGTTGATCATCTGCTGTAAAAGGTTGGTGAAACAAAGCCATTAAATTTTCAGGCGTTAATGAGTCAGTCGGTCCAATAATTCCAAAAACATCTGCGCCAACACGTGCAAATTGACAGTTACTGTCTATCTGCTGCAGACGCTTGCCAACAGCCGTGAGTAATTTATTACCAATATCTTGACCTAATGCATCATTGATGTCACTGAAGTGGTTTATATCTATTAAAGCCGCAACTTGGTTCTGTTTATCATTTTGCGCAAAATGGTCAAGTAAGCGAACAAACTCTAAGCGGTTAGGTAAATTAGTTAGCCAGTCTTTATACGCAGCATTGCTTAGTTTTTGAAATAAATGAACATTCTCATAACCTACAGCGACGCCGGTCAAAAATACATTAAGAAGCTGAGTCTGGATTTCAGTAAGAGGTGTAGAAAGTGCCACATGAATAACAGCCTTATGGTCCCCTTTGGCAACATATAAGTTTAAGCTGTCTTCCAAAAATTGGTGCTTTTGCTGCAAGAAACAGGCTTTTACTTGTTTACTTGCATTATCATTTTTTAGCTTATCAAGCTTTTGATTGATTATATTCTCATCGAAACCAACTTGGGCTAAAACATAGAAACTTAAATCATCGATGTTATCGATAATCCCTTGTCCTCTAGCGCAAAAAACAGCAGATATATCGTCACTTATTAGTTCTTTTAATTGCATTAAAACACTGTGACTGTATGCGGAAAGAGAATGCTGCGAAGATAACTCGGTAGCGCCTGAAACAATAGCTTCTAACCCTAAGCGGCTCTCATTAACCGTAGCTATTTGTTGAAAAGAGCGGATGGCAGCAAAAACGGTGGTTACTAGTTTACGGCGAGTTAATTCGGTTTTTGTTTTATAGTCATTAATATCATATTCTTTTATAACACTTTCTTCTGGGGCATAACCAGGTTGACCTGTACGTAATACTATGCGGATATCTTTACGTTGTAATATTTCTCTTATATGTTTTACAACGATCAACCCTGCATCATCTGTTTCCATAACAACATCAAGTAAAACAAGGACAATATCATCATTATCTTCAATAATTTTACAGGCATCCTTACCTGAATAAGCATGCAAATATTCAAGGCGACGCCCTAATACTACTAAATCGGATAATGCCAATTGAGTAACAGAATGAATCTCGGGATCATCGTCAACAATTAAAACCTGCCAAGTTTCATAACTGTCAAGCGCTAATACCTCGTCTTCATCACTATCATCGATAAATAAAAAGTCATCGTTAGATTTTTCTGATGCTTGCATACCGCCCTCATAACTAAGCCATTTTTCAAAAAAACATACTTAGCTAAAGTTGAAATTTATTATATGTAGATTAACTATAACCCAATACTATTTTTTTACACTATTGAAACTGATAATAAAGCTCATTTATAATTATTTTATTAGAATTTTTTTGTTGAGTTATAATAAACGCTAATACTTACTGGCGGAGGCGGACAATTTTATTTTGTAGCTCAGCCCTTGGGCAAGACTGAGCAAATCATTCCCTGCGTTACATTTCTTTTTAAGGGAACAACCCTTGATAAAAAATGTGTCTTGATTATGAATCGCTCAGACTTACCTCAACGAGCATCTTCAAGTGGAACGGGTATATATCTGCCTATCTAAAATAATTGTAAGGAGGAGTTAATCAAATGAGTTCAGATAAATCAGAAGTTATGGTGCATGAAAAAGACTTGCAACAAGATAAGAGCGAAACTGCAGTGGTTACGAATAATAAGTCTCGCAACCACACTGACGAGGGAAGTACTTCACCACAATTTTTAAAATTGGCAAAAAAATTTTCCATAGAAGGAGCTTTATTGCCTGAAGATCAGCAAATACTTATTGAGGATAGAACTGTTAAGCGAGCGAGGTTAACTCAATTACGTAAGCAAAAAAATATTGAAAGTATTATGCAGAAAACCTTAGGGTATAGTGCGAATATAGAAGTAGGACAAAGAACTGATCTTGATTGGTTTAATCGCTATATAGCTTTATCTGAAGAGGTAAGTAACCCTACTATGCAGGATCTATGGGCCAAAATTTTAGCAGGAGAACTTACAAAACCAGGCTCATTTTCATTCAAGGCTTTAAAGGTTTTTAGAGATATGAGTATTCATGATGCGAAGCTGCTGGCTAAGGCTTGCTCATTAGCGATAAAGGATCCCAATCAAAAAAGTGTTCGTTTAGTCACAGGAGTTTATCAAAAGCCAGGGCTTTTCAATTTTCTCTCCAAAGAGAGACAGCAATACTGTAATTTAAGTCACTATGGGTTGAATTATGCTGACTTATTAGCTTTATCAGAGAACCACCTTATATACTTGCAAGAGAGTGAGTCGAATTTAATAAATAAAGCAGAAATCCTACAGTTTACATATAACGGTGCAGCAATAAAATTAACAGCAAAAAAATCAGATGTGTGCCTACAGTTTTATAAGTTTACCCCACTTGGCGCTGAGTTAGCCCACTTAATTAGTGACAAAGTTAATAGTGATTTTTTTGAATATTTAAAAAATAAATTCACTTATTATTTTTTAGTAAATAATGATTAGAGTTTAATGCTTAAGGGGATATTACTAAATTTAACTGTTAGCTATTTCCTTATAATTAATTTAATAATGTTATATTATATCAATTGTGATAATATCTCATTTTAATGGTCTTAATCGACCAGAGATAATAAATTAATTATATTCTTGGAATAATCATGTTAGATAAAATAGGTATTACAGCAACTTCTTTATGTGCATTACATTGCATTTTATTACCTATTTTATTACCTATGCTACCTTTAGTTGGTTTAAGCTTTTTAGCTGATCATGCATGGGAACATGTTTTTCTTCTAATGACTGCCGCAATGGGTACTATCGCATTATTCTCTGGCTTCAAACGTTATCATAAACGTCTTTACCCTTTCTATTTACTTTATTTAGGGGTAGCGTTATATTGGATAAAACACGATTTTTCGGAATCGTTAGAGCCGTATTTTATTATAGGTGGTGCGAGTCTTATTATTGCAGCCCACTATATTAATATAAAATTATGTAATAGTTGTAAGCAATGTGATGAAGAAGTTTGTTGTAGCTAAGCTTTTGTATTGAGCTTTAATTGCCTGTTTTACTTCAATGTACATATTTATGAACATTGAAGTAAAACGGTACGTGTTAAAAATTAATTTCTATTTATCAAACTCTTTTAACTTTCTCGTTAAAGTATTCCTACCCCAACCTAATTTTTTAGCCGCATCTTGTTTGTGACCTTGCGTGAAGATTAGTGCACGTTCGAGCATTATCTTTTCAAAATCTACTTGGGCGTAATCTAGAATTGCATCTTTACCTTGCGCTAATTCTTGGTCCATCCAAGCACTAAGAACATCTTGCCAAGAATTTGAATCCTGACTCAAAGGCACTGACTTTTCGGTTAATTCATTGGGTAAATCTTCAATTAGAATTTCTTTACCACTTGCCATCACTGTTAAAAAACGGCAGATATTTTCTAATTGCCTAACGTTACCTGGCCACTGACAGTTATTCAAAAAATCACTGGCTTTTTTACCCAATGTTTTTACTTCAACACTGAGCTCATTAGCTGCTTGTGATAAAAAATGCTGGCTTAATTGAGCAATATCTTCTTTACGCTCTCGAAGGCTAGGTAAGTGAATCCTAATGACATTGAGACGATGAAATAAATCTTCCCTAAATTCTCTTTTATTGACCCGTTCTTCAAGGTTTTGGTGGGTAGCTGCAATAATACGTACATCAACTTGTATTGGTAGGTGACCACCTACTCGATAAACCTGACCATCAGACAATACACGTAATAAGCGAGTTTGTATGTCTAATGGCATATCCCCTATTTCATCTAGAAACAAAGTTCCACCATGTGCTTGTTCAAATCGACCTTGTCGAACCGCATTAGCCCCGGTAAAGGCGCCTTTCTCATGACCAAATAATTCAGATTCAATAAGGTCCTTTGGAATAGCAGCCATATTTAATGGAATAAATGGTTCATTAACCCGAGGGCTATGAGAATGAAGTGCTTGTGCAACGAGCTCTTTACCTGTGCCCGACTCACCATTAATTAATACACTAATACTAGAGCGAGATAAGCGTCCAATTGCTCTAAACACCTCTTGCATAGCAGGGGCTTCACCAATCAATCCAACGGCTAAAGGGACATTTGTTTGTTTCTTATTTTTTGCATTTTTCTCTCTGGCATGCGTGAGCGCACGTTTACTTAGATTGATGGCATCATCAATATCAAAGGGTTTAGGTAAATACTCAAAGGCGCCACCTTGATAAGCATTAACAGCACTGTCTAAATCAGAATGTGCAGTCATAATAATTACAGGGATGTGACTATGTTGTTTATTTAGTCTCTTTAATAGCTCCATACCATCTATATTTGGCATACGAATATCAGAGATAATTATTTCAGGTTGGCCATGGTCTAAAGCGACTAATAAATTTTCAGCGCTTTCGAAAGCTGCACAACTAATATTGGCATTGGAAAATGCTTTCTCAAGCACCCATCTAATTGAGCTATCGTCGTCAACTATCCACACTTGTTCGGTGATCATAATTTATTCTCTTGTGATAAAGGTGCTTGATTTAAAAGTTGTAAAGTTAATGGTAGTAGAATTGTAAATTCAGTATGACCTGGGCGACTATGGCACCATAACTTACCTTGGTGTTGGTTTATTAAGGTTTGTGAAATGGATAGGCCTAATCCTGTACCATTCGAACGGCCTGAAACCATAGGATAAAAAAGAGTATCTTGAATGTTGCTTGGAATACCTGGGCCATTATCAATTATACTTATTTGTACAGCCAATTTCATGCGCTTGCCATGAATGGTCTTGTTGCTAGCAATTCTGGTTTTTAGTGTGATTTTATGTGTATCATCAATTGCTTGTATAGCATTGTTAACAATATTAAGTACCGCTTGTTGTAGTTTTTCTTGGTCGCATTCAATGGATGGCAATGAAGGATCATAATCACGTAATAATTGAATTTTTTGTCCATTCGAATAACTAACCAACTGGCATACCTTTTCAAGTATTCCATGAATATTGTGTGTTTGAATTTGAGGTAATTGATTTGGACCAAGTAGACGGTCGACTAAATTAGTTAATCTGTCCGCTTGTTCAATGATCATGTTGGTGTATTCTTGTTGTTCACTCGTCACTTCTTTACTGAGTAATTGCGCAGCACCTCTTAAACCCCCAAGTGGATTTTTAATTTCGTGCGCAAGTCCTTTAATTAAGTCACGGGCTGCAAGCCATTGCTGGTGTTGAAAAACCTCTAAGCTTATTTGTTTTTGTTGATCGATTTGTTTGAGCTCAAGTAATACATGTGGAATTTTATCAAATTCAACAGAAGAAGCCGTAATTTCTGCAGTAAATCGCTGACTCTCACTTAGTTCAATAACAATATCGCTATCTGTAAACTCTTGTCCTGTGGTAAGAAGTTGTTCTAAACGAGAGGTACTTATACTTGTATTAGAAAAAATCATTTCAGATTCTGTATTATATAACCGGTATAAACTTTTATTTAATAATGCTTCAGCTGTGGGGTTGGCATAAACGATGGCAAGATTGTCATTGAGTATAATTACAGCTGTAACAAGGTGATTAGCGAGAGACTGCTGGTAAGGTAATATTTGATCTTGTATATAACTACGGCTGTGCATAAAAACCCTTAGGACGATAAATTTAACGCACCGTTATGGTGCGAAAATACAAGTTTACTAAAGAAAGGTTTTATTTGCAGTGTTATTTTCTAAGTCACTTAAATTTAAAAACATGTTTAATAACAGATGATTAAGTTTTTTTAGTAAATTAGTTTGAGGAAGCTCTATGCATATAAAACGTTAATGATGCTGAGGATGCAATTACCTTGCCTTTATCATCAAGTAATAACATTTTAATTTTATGCTCGCCTCTATTGACGTCTCGTAGAGAAAACATTGAATGTTTTTGAGGTTTTTTATGAGGGGTACCGTCAAGTACTAATTGAACTTCGAATCCAGGCTTAAATTTTGGCTTGATACCACCTTCTATATAAACTGAACCGGTATTATCACGTATTGTGGCATTATTTTTTGGTGTGCTAATGAATATTTCATATTTATCCATTTTTGCTTGGGGGGTAATGTCAAGTACGGCAGTGTCTATGGATGTACTAGATTGAATAACATTTCCAGGCTGCATATTAACCTCTTCAGCACCTGCTCGAGGAGAGTCAGAAAAAACTAATACACCTTGCTCATTACGCCATACATAAATTTTAGTTGTAGTGGAGTATGCCGGAGCAGCCAATGTGATGACTAATAGTGTAAGTAGAAATAACTTGATCATAGTTCCTTTTTTTCCTGTGCTTTAGAGTGTTCTTTACAGCACTATTCCATAATGTACGTTGATTTAAGTATATATCTATAATTTATACAAAAAAATGTTTTTTATTGTTTTTCTATTATTTAGTGCTTTCACCTCATTTTTTTGTAACTAAAATGTAATTAAAGTGTAATTAAGGTGTATCTTAGTTGCTTTGTTGTATTTAAGCTAATTGTAATAAAAAATAACTAAGTGATCATAAGCGTTGTAATACAGATAAAACATCTCACGCTTAAGGCTAACGTAGGCATTAATCATATCAACATCCTTTACAGAACCCTCTGATAAAAATTATTATTCTGCCTCAAGTGCCTCAAGTGCCTCAAGTGCCTCTAGAGATCCTTAAGCCGGGTATAGTGCAATAACTTCAGCTTATTCAACAGGTCAATCATATAAAAATTCATTCATGGATCGTCATGATGACTTTTACTTTTGATACTGCTAGGCCCCGATTAACATAGCAGTAATCATAAGTAAGGATATCGTTGGATCGGGAAGCGAACTTCATAAGTACTGTTTTGGTGAAGCAACTATAGGAGTAAGGATTGACGAAGAGTGTTTATGAGTTAGTTAATTAAAAGTGTTTAATGCTTTTTTATGCTCTTACTTGGTGCTTTTTAATCGGCAGTGCCCTTTTTTGGTGCTAATAATTTCATGTAATAATCCTGCACAGAATATATTTTACTGATGGCTATTAATAATTTATATTTTTTTTGTGCTGATATGTTTAAAATACATAATCTAGAAAATAGCTGCTTTTGTTGAGATGTACGCTAATTCTAGCTTTCTTTTATATTTTTATTGTTTAAACACCTTAAAGGGTTGAAGTGCTTTATGAACAAATTGACGACTACTATGTTGGTTAACATTATTATTTTATCGTTAACTATCTCAGCGTTAAGTTATGCAGATGATTCTATGAAAAAATGGACAAAGCCAACACCCGTTTTTAAACAGGATTTTGATTGGGTCAAATTAACTTCTGATGAATGGCTCAAAGGTGACATTATTTCAATGTACGATGAGAAGCTCGAGTTTGATAGTGATGAGCTTGATGTTCAAACTATAGACTGGGAAGATGTCGCTGAATTACGTAGTAAACAATGGCAAAGTATTCGAATGTTTAATGGCACTATCGCTGAGGGAAATATAGTCATAAAAGATGGGGACTTAACTTTAACTAGAATGGGTGTGACTACTAATTATGAATTAGCCAACCTTTTATCTATTGCCTCATCAGGTAAAAATGAACGCGATTTATGGGATGGTTATATTAATTTAGGTATTAATATACGAGATGGCAATACAGTCCAAGTAGATTATACTTTTTCAGCGGGTATACAGCGCAGAAGTGCAAGTAGTCGATTTAAAACTGATTACGTAGCTGATTATAGCCGTTATGAAGATCAAGAAACCGAAGAGGTTAAGGTCACTGCCGATAGCCAGCGTTTAACCTCTTCTTATGATTGGTTTTTTAATCATCGTATTTATTTCCGAGCTGCAGATTTCGAATACACTTCAGATGATTTTTTAAACCTAGATTATCGAATCCATTACGGTATTGCATTGGGTTATCATATTATTGACACAAGCAAAATAAGTTGGGATGTTAATTTAGGTCCTAGTTATCAATCTACAAAATATCTCGATGTTCAAGATACTGAAAGTGATACCGCACAGTCTTTTGGTTTAACTGCTGGGACTGAATTTACTTTTGAAATCTCTAGTAATATTGACTTTGAGACAGCATATAATATTCAGAAAGTGGATGAAGAGTCAGGCGATACGATTCATCATTTTCAAACAGGTTTAGAGATCGACATTGCGAGTGACTTTGATCTTGATTTAACATTCTATGCCGATCACACATCAAAGCCCAGACCTGATAGCGCAGGTGTTACGCCTGAGAAAAATGATTATCGTTTAGTGGTTAGTTTTGGTTATGACTTTTAGATGACAGATATTGAATTAGCAAAACACTGCAAGCACAAAGATCTTTAATTTTTTTGTTAATTGATGAAAATATAATAGCTAGAATATAGCGAATTAAAATAAATGGTTAATATGATATTGTGACTAAGCTTCTGTTTTTATTTTTGATTGTAATTTCTTCTGTTAGTCATGGGCAAGAAGGAACAGGGCAGAGTGAATATTGGAATCCCCCCATTCCTGCTTTTTCTCAAAAATTTGATTGGTTGATGTTACATTCAGGTGAATGGCTTAAAGGCGATATTATTTCAATGTATGAAGATGAGCTTGAATTCGATAGCAAAGAATTCGATATCGTTATTTTTGATTGGAAAGATGTAAAAGAACTTCGTAGTCGATTCGACCAACAAATACGTTTTGCTAATGGTAGAGTAAAAAAGGGCTTCCTTATTGTAAAAGATGAACAGCTGATATTAATCAGTAACGGTAGTGAGGAGCATTACCCCCTATCTGAATTATTATCTATAACATCAGCATCCGATAATAGAAGAGGGTTATGGGATGGTAAGTTTAGTTTAGGTATGAACCTTCGTTCAGGTAACGTTGATGAAATAGATTATACCGCTACAGCAGCGGTTCAGAGAAGAACCCCTTTTACGCGTTTTAATATTGATTTCATCTACAATTACAGTAAATCGACTATAGCGGATGATGATCAAGTTCTTACTGATACAAGTCGTTTGACCTCATACCTTGATTGGTTTTATAGCAGTAATGTTTTCTTTCGTATGCTTGATTATGAACACTTTACTGATTTACAGCAAAATATTAAATATAGAAACACAATAGGTCTTAGTTTCGGTTACCACCTCATTAATGACAAACGCTTACAATGGGATGTAACTATTGGCCCCAGTTATCAACAAACAAATTATTACAGTACCTCAGCAGAAAATGCACAAAACAGTGGTGTTATTGTTTTAGGCACATTATTAGATTATGAAATATCTAGTCGTATCGATTTAATATTTGATTACCAATTACAACTTGTTGAAGAAGATTCAGGTAAAAGTAATACACATATAAAAACTGCATTTTCATTTGATCTTAAAAATGATTTTGACTTAGATCTAACCTTTATACTCGATCGTATTACACAACCTGTCGCGACAGAAGGGGAAATTCCGCCGGAGAAAAATGATTATCGATTATTGATTAGTTTGGCGTATAAATTCTAAAGAAACCTCTCTACATTAGCAGTGATGTTATTCATGGCTTATTTCAACATCTGTTAATGCGGTTGAACTACAAAGTAAAATATAACCTTCTTGCTGCTCACTTTCAGATAAACCATCTGTTGTGTTTTGCTCAACTTGACCGCTAATTAATTTTGCTTTGCAACGGCCACAAGAACCACCACGGCAAGAATAAGGTAAAATTAAACCCGCTGCTTCACCTTGATCTAGTAAAGAATCTTGTTTATTTCCTTTATATTCTTTATTCCAACGACTGAAATTAATTGATACTTTAGTTTTATTATTTTGATGTTCCATTATATTAGCTCTCTATTACTGGAGTAAATTGGTTTTATTATTAATATCATAACGCACTTTGCACTTTACTTAACTAATTTTAAGAGGAGTGTTTACTGCCAAAGCTAAGTTATTAAGGTATGATATCGCCAATTTTAGCGCTTCTTTTATACCGTAAATTTAGGTTTCGATTAACTCTATGACAAATAAAATTAAACACCTTCATATTTTAGGGATTTGTGGCACCTTCATGGGAGGCATTGCTGCTATAGCTAAAGAGCTTGGCTTTAAAGTCAGTGGCTCTGATGCCAATGTATATCCGCCAATGAGTACTCAGCTAGAGCAGTTAGGCATTGAATTAATGTCAGGTTACCAAGTTGATAACTTCTCTGATGATATCGATTTAGTTATTGTTGGTAATGCCATGTCTAGAGGAAATGCCATGGTGGAATATATGCTAGACCGCAATATTCCCTATACATCGGGTCCACAATGGTTGCTTGAGAATGTTTTAAAAGATCGTTGGGTTCTTGCTGTTTCGGGTACACACGGTAAAACAACCACCAGTAGTATGCTGGCGTGGATTTTAGAATATGCTCACCTATCGCCAGGTTTTTTAATTGGAGGTGTACCTCAAAATTTCGTTAGTTCGGCAAGGCTAGGTGATGCTCCTTTCTTTATTATTGAGGCGGATGAATACGACAGTGCATTTTTTGATAAACGCTCTAAGTTTGTTCACTATCGACCTAGAACCTTAGTGATCAATAATCTAGAGTTTGATCATGCGGATATTTTTAATGATCTCAGTGATATCCAAAAGCAATTCCACCATCTTATTCGTATGGTACCCAGTAATGGTTTAATTTTGTCTCCAGCTAATGAAGTCGCAATAACTGAAACGTTAGCTATGGGGTGTTGGACACCTACCGAGTTTTCTAACTTAGCGCTTAAAGAAAACTCTCATGATGAATCGCAAGTTGGCATTCAAGCACGTACTCAAATAGATTCTACGCTCGATATGGGTTGGCAAGCTATAAAATTAAATGCTCAAGGTAGTGAGTTTATCGTTAATTTTAACGGTAAAGAACAAGGTACCGTCAAGTGGGGCCTTATTGGTGACTTTAATATTGATAATGGCTTAATGGCAATAGCGGCAGCTCGTCATGCAGGCGTGCCTGCACATATAGCTATCGAAGCCTTAGCTGAATTTATTAATACCAAACGCCGTTTTGAACTCCGAGGCATAGTTAATTGCATTAGTGTTTATGATGATTTTGCTCATCATCCAACAGCTATCGCAAAAACTTTAGCCGGCGTACGTGCTAAACTTTCACAACAAGAAAACGAACTAGTTCAGCCAGGTCGAATCTTAGCAGTATTAGAGCCAAGGTCGAACACGATGAAGTCAGGGGTTCATAAAGAATCTTTACCTCAGTCACTGGTAGATGCAGATAAAGTTTTTATTTATCAAGGTGAACAAGTGAAGTGGTCTGTCAGTGATTTAATCAATCAGTGCAAGCCACCTTGCCAAGTGGAAGATAATATCGATAAGTTAGTTGAAGAAATAGCTCAACAAGCGCAAGCGGGAGATATCATTGTTGTGATGAGTAATGGCAGTTTTGTTGGAATACATGATAAATTATTGAACCGCCTAACTAGTATCTCCGTATAATACACTAAGTAATAAACTTTAGCCCAAACCGGTTAAAGAATTAATTTAATCAAATGAGTGTACTCAAAATATACTCATTAAAACAGTAAAGAGAATCAAGAAAAATGACAGTACTCACTATACTTACCGCACCTAATGACAAACTAATGAAGCCTGCTTTACCCGTATCAGATGTCAGCAAAGTTCAGCAGCTAATTGATGATTTAATTGAAACTATGTACGATACCGAAGATGGCATTGGTTTAGCTGCTACGCAAGTGGGCAGTAGTGAAGCCATAGTTGTTATTGATATTTCAGAGGATCGTGATGAACCTCTAGTGCTAGTAAACCCAGAAATTGTGTACGGAGAAGAAAAAGCCAAAGGTCAAGAAGGCTGCTTATCTGTACCTGGCTATTATGCTGACGTAGAACGATTTACTCATGTTACTGTTAAAGCCTTAGACAGAGACGGGAAAGAACAGACTATCACCAGTGATGAATTTCTTGCGGTTGTAATGCAGCACGAAATAGACCACTTAAAAGGTAAATTATTTATTGAATATTTATCTCCACTGAAACAACAAATGGCGCTTAAAAAAGTTAAGAAAACGATTAAAAATGGCTAAACGTTGACTTCTTTAATTTTTTTTAGGACAGTTTTTTGTTAAAAAAATGATAGAAAAGCTAAGTAAGGTGAGAAAGTTGGATAATAATTTCAATGGCAAGATAACCCTTGCCATCACAGGTGCATCAGGTGCT
>Ga0308015_10000479_pt1 | contig 18733 bp, 15 predicted proteins | sample Neamet231_FD_203128 | JGI IMG/M metagenome (GOLD analysis project Ga0308015, IMG submission 203128) | Marine microbial communities from water near the shore, Antarctic Ocean - #231 | ecosystem: Environmental > Aquatic > Marine > Unclassified | place: Southern Ocean | collected 2014-07-28
CTTCTTCTGGGTCAATAATGGCAGCAACAGCTGCTTATGCAAAAGATTTAGATCTACTATCAAAACTTACTGGTAAAAGTAATGATGCACTGAAAAAACAACAAGAAGGATTTCAAAGAGAAGGTCGATATAAGGCAGCAATGCTAGGAATGGGAACAAAGACTCAATCAGCAGTAGACCAAATGTTAACTATTGCAGATGCAAACGGACTTGGAACTCTTTATAAAGATATGATGACTGCTGGTGTACCAATAGGTAAAGCAAGTCAGATAGCAGCGGCAACACATGGAGAGTCGTACGATCTTATACAAAAAATGGTTAAATTGAAAAATGCAGGACTTCACAAAGAACTTGCGGCCCTGGCCCCCCAACTCGAAGCAGCGGCTGCTAAAGAAAGGGTCAGCAATGCTGAGATAGCAAAATATGCCGGACTTAATTCAACACTTTCGCACTTAGGTGACGTATTTGCTAATACAAGCACTAGAGGAATGGCATTATCAGCTAAAATTAAACAAGGCATGACAATGCAGGAGGCTCTTGCTTCAGTACAAGCAGAAAGAGATAAAGCTACTACCGAGGGCCGCGGACAGGGCTCTGAAGATATAAAGGGATCACCAATCCCCAAAGAAAGGATGGTACTGAACGGTGTCCTGAGAGCACAAGAGAGTGTAATTGCAGGAGCAGTTGAAGTTCAAGCAAAATTAACTACTAAGTTATATACTGAAACTATAGGCCCAATGTTAAATAACATCACTAAAGATTCGGGAATTTTGTCAGATGCATTAGGACTAGCAAGTGATGGATTAACGACATTGTCTAAATTGCTTCCTAGTAATACATCAGTAACAACTCGTGATATTGACCCTAGCAAAGCGGCAGGCAAAGAAGTTATAAAAAAACTGGAGGCCTTTCAAACCTCTCAAGGCGCCAATGCACCAGATGCTGATAAAAAAGCTAGAGCCAATACGATAAAGACTAATATTGACAACGCACAAACTGATGAAGAAAGACTGAAATTTATTAAACAAGCTAACACACTACTACAAATCGTAACACAAACAATACCGAATAATAATAATAAAGCACCAACATCAGGCATACCCTTTTTAAGAGGCGGAACTCCTGGTATTGATAGTGCAGTAAGCGGACTTAATTCCTTTGCATCAATAACACAGGATTTTGGCAAAGAGTCTCTAGCATTATTACATGGTAACGAACTTGTAATGACTAAAGCACAAGCAGCACAATTGGATGCAGGAATTCTTGCAATGTCAAGTACTCTTAGTTTATCTCTTGCTTCAATGAAAGAATCCTTATCAAAGAACTTTCAAAAATCAAACTTTGATGAACTGCAATTAGATCGTGGCATGCCTAAGCAAGATGAATCTTCCTTAATTAATATGAAGAAGAATCAACGACCAACGGAGCAGCGTTTTGCGTCAGCACCAGTATCCGCATCTGGCGGCCAGAACTTCCAAGGAGCAATAAATACTATTAGAAGTAGAGATAATAGCCCAATGGGTAATGATAATAGTGGTTTGGAAGAAATGTTTAAACAAATGATTACTGGTGAGTTGATCCCAAGTTTAAATACCTTAAAAGCAAGCCTTCCGTCAGAAGACATACTTGGCAGTCTGCTAGACACATCTAAACAGCAACTAGGAAGTACAATGCAACAAATAGCTAAATTAGAATCTGGCAATAAACTTACTAAAAGATTAAGTAAAGCAGGAAATGCATTTGGAGGAGTTCTTTCATGAGTTGGAAAAAGTATTTTACGCCAGTAACAACTGAAGATAACATGAGTGGAAGTTATTCTCCGTTCAGTAATAGGAATACAGGTTCGCAACCAGGACCTGCACGTACTAATTACAGCTCATACTTACCTGATGTGTATGTAGGCAGTCCAAATCGTGTTGAACGTTACGGGCAGTATAATACTATGGATAATGATTCAGAAGTATGTGCAGCACTTGATATCCTTGCAGAATTTTGTGCTCAAGAAAATAAAGAAAACGGAACAACTTTTAGATTTGATTTTAATAAATCAGCAACTAATAGTGAAATACAAATATTAGGAGAGTATCTAAGACAGTGGAGTAATTTACAAAACTTTAGTACTCGAATGTTTAGGATCATGCGTAATATATTTAAGTACGGTGATCAATTGTTTATTAGAGATCCTGAAACAAAAAAATGGTTTCATATTGATCCAGCTAAACTAACAAGAATTATTGTTAACGAATCAGAAGGCAAGACTCCAGAACAATATATTATTAAAGACTTAAACCTTAATTTTGTTGATATGGTAGCAACTACTCCTCATATTACTAATGGAAATATTACCGGCGGTGGTAGTGGATACCAAACTGGCGGTGCAAGAGGTATGATCGGAAACGCTCCTCAGCAAGCAGGATCAAGATTTCAAACAGGCGATGGTGAAATTGCTGTTGATGCAAAACATATTGTGCATTTAAGTTTGTCAGAAGGATTAGATAATAATTATCCTTTTGGAAACTCATTATTAGAACAAATTTTTAAAGTTTATAAGCAAAAAGAATTATTAGAAGACGCAATTATTATATATCGTGTACAACGTGCTCCAGAGCGCAGAGTATTCTATGTTGATGTAGGTAATATGCCAACACACCTTGCTATGCAATTTGTTGAAAGAGTTAAAACTGAAATTCATCAAAGACGTATACCAAGTGCAACTGGTGGCGGCGCAAATGTAATTGACAGTAGTTATAATCCGTTATCGATTAACGAAGATTACTTCTTTCCACAAACTGCTGAAGGACGTGGTTCAAAAGTTGAAACACTACCGGGCGGTACTAACTTAGGAGAAATTGATGACCTTAGATATTTTACTAATAAGCTCGTACGTGGTTTACGAATCCCTAGTAGCTACTTACCAACGGGAGCAGACGATTCATCAAGTGCATATAATGATGGTAGAGTGGGTACAGCATACATTCAAGAATTAAGATTTAACAAATATTGCGAACGGTTACAAGGACTTGTTACAGAAGCATTTGATAAAGAATTTAAATTATTCTTATTAGATAAGGGCATAAACATTGATACGTCAATGTTTGATTTAAAGTTCCAACCACCACAAAACTTCGCAGCTTATAGACAATCAGAACTTGACAATGCTAGAGTACCAACATTTACACAAATGAGTGCAATACCATATATGTCAAATAGATTTGCACTAGAAAGATTCCTAGGTCTTAGTAAAGAAGAAATTGCAGAGAACGAAAGACTATGGCGTGAAGAGAATGATGAAAATTTAGCTGCACCAACAGGTGATGCTTCGGGAGAAATGCGAAGCGTTGGAATTAGTAGTGCAGGAATTAGTGCTGATATTGATGGTGCTGAAGATATTCTTGATACAGATCCAGCACCAGAAGACGGTGGAGCTGGTGCACCACCAGAAACAGTAACAGGAGAGGTACCTGGGTCAGGCGCGGCAACGGACCAAACGGTATAAATAATAATATGATACTACGTGAACTATTTTATTTTGATAAAGACACCCTTGAAACAATCGAGGACGACAAGTACCAACCTGAGTTTGATCAGTCTGTAGTAGATCCTGATGATACTAGGAAAACACGACTAACTCTGTCTCAGATTAATAGAGCTAGAAAAGGCTCTGAAGTTCATAAAAAAGAGAAAACCAAAGAATTAGATATCGTTAGGCAAATGTATGGACTTGCTGCGCAAGCGGCGGCTGCTGGTGTTTAAGTTTTATGGCCAAACTAAACAAAGCTGATTACACAAAAGACCAATTCCGTAAATTAAAAGAACAAAAAAAGATAGAAAAAGCAGCAAAGCGAGCTGCGAAAGCTCCTCAAGTTGTTCCTCGACCTCCAGTAGCTAGTGCTACGGATAGTCAAACATCTTTTGTATTAGGAAACGGCCTAAGTCGTACTTCTGTAAACCTTACTAACTTAAAATCACACGGAAAAGTATACGGCTGTAATGCATTGTATCGAGAGTACGATCCTGACTACTTAGTAGCAGTTGATGTTAAAATGGTTTTAGAACTTAATAAAAACAAATACCAACAAAGAAACTCTCAAGTTTGGACCAATCCAAACAAAGCATATAGTAACATGTCTAGTTTTAATTTTTTTCAACCTAGCAAAGGATGGAGTTCAGGACCAACAGCGTTGTGGTTAGCAAGCCAACACTGTCCATTACAAGTGTTTATACTTGGATTTGATTATAAAGGTAAAGACGTTGGTGACCATTTTAATAACATATATGCAGACACTGAGAATTATAAAAAATCAGTTGACGGAGCAACATATCATGGCAACTGGCTTAAACAAACTATTGACGTTATACAACAAAATACTAAAATAAACTATATTCGAGTTATAGCAAAAGATAACTACTGCCCTGACGAGCTAAATAATCTTAGTAACTACAAAACTATGCTAGTTGAAGATTTTAATAAAATTTTTGCAATTTAATTGGAAATTGTAAAAAAATGTCGTTTTGAGCCTGTTTCGAGGTAGTTTTCTATACTCTTGTTAAATACACATGACAGCCTTACCATAGGTAATACATTTATAGGAGAATAAAATGGCAGATTCAAAGAAGTTCGAAGAAATGCTTGAATGCTTAGTTAATGACGACAAAGCAAAAGCAGAAGAGCTTTTTCACAATATTGTAGTGGAAAAGTCACGTAAAATTTATGAAAATCTTTTAGAAGATGATCTCGATGATGAAGAAGTAGATGAAACTTCCGATGAAGAAGTTGATGAAGCTTCTGATGATGAAGAAGTAGATGAAGCTTCCGATGATGAAGAAGTAGATGAAGCTTCCGATGATGAAGATCTAGAAGAAGATTTTAACCTAGACGAATTTGAAGTCGAAGGTGAAGACGATATGGAAGCACCAGCAATGGGTAGCGATCCTACAGACGACATGATGTCAGATATACAAGACATGGGTGACGAAGGCGGCGAAGGCGACGAAGAAGATGGTGACGTAGAAGATCGTGTTGCTGATCTTGAAGATGCACTCGACGAACTTAAAGCAGAATTTGAAGACATGATGGCAGGCGATGAAGGTGATGACACTGAAATGCCAGCTGATGACGAAGATATGGATGATGCAGACATGGACGAGCCAGAAATGGACAACATGGACGAGCCAGAAGAAGAATCAATGGCTTACGAAGCGTCAGACGAAGAAGTTGAGGAAGAGTCCGATGAAGACTTAACTCCAACAGAGCAGATGCGTGAATATGTTGAAAAAATATCAGCAACAATGGGTGACAACGGTGCAAACACTAAGTCAGCTGTAGCTGGTAAGAACGACATGGGCGGTTCTGCAAGTAACTTAGTACAAGGCAAAGACGCAGATACTAAAGGTACAACAGGCGGACTAGCTGCAAATACTTCTAAAGAAGAAAATGCAGGTAACGTTAATGTTCCTGGAGGCAAAGCATCTAAGTCATTAAAAGGTACTAAAGGCCACGGCGCTGAGAAAAAGGGCCAAGGCGACACAGCTGCTAACAAGAAACCTGTTATCGGTTAATTAAGGAATTTGGATGCAAAATTTATCTGAGGTGCTGACATTCGACCAGGCTAATATAGTCGTTGAATCTGCCAATGAAGGGAAAGACTTGTATATGAAAGGAATTTGTATACAAGGCGGAGTACGCAATGCTAACCAGCGTGTGTATCCTGTAAACGAAATTGGACGGGCTGTCAAAACTCTCAACGATCAATGTTCAGGAGGATATAGCGTTCTTGGTGAAGTTGATCATCCAGAAGGACTTAATATAAACTTAGATCGTGTAAGTCATATGATCACAGAAATGTGGATGGATGGCCCAAACGGTTATGGTAAACTAAAAATACTACCAACTCCTATGGGACTCTTAGTTAAAACAATGCTTGAAAGCAATGTTAAACTAGGCGTCTCATCTAGGGGCTCTGGTAATGTATCCGAAAGCGGTAACGGAGAAGTTTCCGACTTTGAAATTATCACTGTGGATGTTGTGGCTCAGCCATCAGCACCCGGTGCATATCCAACTCCAGTATACGAGCATTTAATGAACGCACGGGGTGGGATGAAGGCTTACGAATTAGCACAGGCAACAAAGCACGATCCAAAGGCACAAAAATATTTAAAAGAATCTCTGATTAATATAATCAGTAGACTCCAATAAAAGGAGAACATAAACATGTTGGATGCACTAAAAACACTTTTTGAAAACGATGTCGTTTCAGAGGATGTGCGCCGGGAACTTGAAGAAGCGTGGGACGCAAAGATTAAAGAAAATCGTCTTGCTGCCACAGCTGAACTCCGTGAAGAATTTGCTCAGAAGTATGAACACGATAAAACTACTATGGTAGAAGCTATCGATAGTTTAATTACTGAGCGATTATCAGAAGAGCTAACTGAATTTGCACAAGACCGCAAGCAGTTATCTAAAGCTAAAGCAAAGTATGCAGTAGCAATGCGTGAAAACGCAGGGGTACTTAAAGGCTTTGTTATGGAAGCACTTAAAAAAGAAGTGTCTGAACTACACGAAGAACAAAAGGCAATGGCTAGCAACTTTTCAAAACTTGAAGAGTTTATAGTCGACGCACTAGCCAACGAAATATCTGAGTTTTACGAAGATAAAAAAGATTTAGCTGAAACTAAGGTACGCCTTATTAAGAACGCTAAGGTACACTTGAATACGGTCAAAGAAAACTTTATTCAAAGAAGTGCAAAAGCAGTATCTACTACAGTTGATAAAGCCTTACGCGGCGAAATTCATCAACTTAAAGAAGATATTGACACTGCACGTAAAAATGATTTTGGACGTAAATTGTTTGAAGCGTTTGCAAATGAATATCAAGGAAGTTATTTAAATGAGAAATCAGAAACTTCTAAGCTATTGAAAGTTGTAAATACTAAAGACAAGCAGTTAGCCGAAGCAAAAGCATTTGCTGTTAAAGCAAAGAGAGTTGTTGAAGCACAAGAAGTTGCAAAGAAGCAATTGATTGAAACTGCAAAGCGTAAAGAAATTATGCATAGTTTGATTGCCCCATTAGGTAATCAACAGCAAGACATTATGAAAGACTTACTGGAATCAGTTCAAACTAACAGATTACAATCTCAGTTTGAGAAATATTTGCCAACAGTTATTGAAGGCGATGCACCAGAGAAAGCTAAAAAGGCTAAACTAACAGAAGGCACAGAAGTAACAGGCAATAGAGAAACAGTTCAAACTAATAACTCAGTAGACGATTCAAACGTAATTGATATCAAACGTCTAGCTGGAATTAAATAAGGAGATAATTATGTCAGAACTACTAGAAAGTCGCTGGCAGGAAACAAAAGGTGCACTTCTTGAAGGCCTATCAGGCACAAAGAAAGCAGTTATGGCAAGTACGCTCGAGAATACTCGTAAGTACTTGGCAGAAACAGCAGGCACTGGTGCAACTTCCGCCGGTAATATCGCAACTCTTAATAGAGTTATTCTTCCAGTCATCAGACGTGTGATGCCAACCGTTATAGCTAACGAATTGGTAGGCGTACAACCTATGACAGGTCCTGTGGGTCAGATCCACACACTTCGCGTTCGTTATGCTGAAAGCAACGACAACGCAACAGCAGGTGAAGAGGCTCTTAGCCCATTCAAAATTGCTACTGCATATTCCGGTACTGGTACTGATCCAGCTGGTGTTGCTGATGCAACTGCTACTAAGGAAGGTCTAGCTGGACGTAAAATGTCTATCCAGATCATGAAACAAACTGTTGAAGCAAAGTCACGTAAGCTATCCGCTCGCTGGACTTTCGAAGCAGCACAAGACGCACAATCAATGCACGGTATTGATGTTGAAGCAGAGATTATGGCTGCATTAGCACAAGAAATTACCGCTGAAATCGATCAAGAAGTTCTAAACAGCCTACAGACATTGTCTGGTACAGCTGCACAAACTTATGACCAGTCAGCAGTATCCGGTACAGCTACTTTCGTTGGTGACGAGCATGCAGCACTTGCAGTTCAAATCAACAGAGTATCAAACTTGATTGCACAGCGTACACGTAGAGGCGCAGGTAACTGGGCAGTTGTTAGTCCTTTTGCACTAACAATCCTACAAAGTGCTACAACTTCGGCATTTGCACGTACTACTGAAGGTACTTTTGAAGCACCAACTAACACTAAGATGGTTGGAACTTTAAACAGTGCTATGAAGATTTATGTTAACACATATGCTGCAGATAATGCTGCTGTACTTGTTGGCTATAAAGGTACTAGCGAGTCGGATGCAGCTGCATTCTATTGCCCATACATTCCATTGATGAGCAGTGGTGTAGTGTTAGATCCAACTTCATTCGAGCCAGTCGTATCATTTATGACACGTTATGGTTACGTTGAATTGTCTAACTCAGCATCTTCACTTGGTAACGCAGCAGATTACTTAGGTAATGTTGCAATTACTAGTGCTAACGTTAGCTTTAGCTAAAGTATAGTATTACTAACTAAAATAGGCCCTTCATTGGGCCTATTTTTTTGACTAAATATTGTTAGACGTTCATCCTTTAAGGACGGAAGTAACTGTAACTTATGTGAAGGAACGCACTTAACCTTTAACCAGGAGAAGTGTTATGCACGAGTTCACATTGAGGGAATACCTTCGTTTAATCAAAGAGTATAAACGTCAACAAGCAATTAAAATTTTATTAAAAAATATGCACACAAAGCGTTGATATAATGATTATCATACTATAATTGTTTCTAATAACAGATTGATAAATACAATGTCAAGGACTTATGCGGTTTACCCGCCGCGTATTACTTAGAACGTAACATATTAGGAGAAAAAAAATGGGAAGACCAATTAATAAAAAACACATCGGAGACGGTGCTGGAAAGATTCAAGTAACAGCAGTAAGATTTGCTGCCGGCGCAGAAGTAGCAGCCGCAACAGAATCACATATCAAGTCACAACGATCAACTACCAAGTTTAACGTTACTGACGGTACTAAAACTGAAGTGTGTACACTAGTTAATAAAACGCCTGGAACTTTAGCTGCAAGCGAATTTTGTATTAACGTTGCAGACAGTGCAGGTGTTACTAAGCAGATTACTAAACTTCGCAATAGATCAATGCAAATTGAAGGTACTTCAAATGCTAAGTGGGCTAGAACAGCCGCAGGTTTATCAGCAGCAGTTGAAAAACCAATCACAGGTGCAACAGCAGCTAATCCAGTTGTTATTACATCTAACGGTCACGCTCTTGCAAACGGAACTAAGGTTACGATTCGTGGAGTAGTTGGCATGGTAGAGCTTAACATTGAAACTGCATACACAGTAGCAGGTACTGCAACAAATACTTTCCAATTAGCAGGTATTAACGGCGGCGCATTTACTGGATATACATCAGGTGGTGTAGTAACAGTAGCAGCAACAGAAACTGGCGGCATTGTAGTTGACGCACAAGCAGGTTAACATAAGCTATAAATGTTGTGGGGGCAAGTTCCCCACAACAATTTAAGGAAATTATAAATGTCAAAGTTTTTAAGAGTAGGTAACGGTGATTACAAAGTTTCGGTAAGGAATGGTGGGTCAATTATACTTGACGCAACAGGCGGATCTGGTGACTTATCTGGAAAAGTCGTAGTTACAGGTGACCTAGAATTAAAAGGTGACACTCAAACAATTAATTCAACTATAGTAACTATTGCTGATAATATAATTGTACTTTCTAAAGATAACATTGCTGCAGGACTTCCTGCATCGTTAAATTATAGAAGTGGAATAGAAATTGAAAGAGGGTCAGTTCCTAATGCATTTATGGTATATGACGAACAACTAGCTTGGACACTTGGAGGAACATCCGGAACAGGTACTTGGACTTTTGAACAAGGTACAAATACAGTACCTATTAAAGCAACTGGTATGTTTTCTGATGCTAATTTATATTTAAATCCAGGTACTGGTGTTTTATCAGTAACAAATACAACTAATTACGAACAAAGAGTTTTTACATATTCCGGCGGTGTTGTAGTAGATAGCGGCAGTGGTGTCACTATTGAAGATGACATTATTCCGAACACAAAATCAGTAGTAGATTACGTAACTTATGCATTATCAACAGGAAGTGTTCCTGCAAGATTACAAGAGTCTGATACAGCAATTGAAGCACATGACTTTAGTATAACCGGTAGTGATAGTAAATTACAATTTGATATTAATGGTACTACACGAGCTGAGTTATTTGCAGATAGACTTGAAATGTTTGATGTAATGATACAAAATAATGAGATTACAACTACAACAAGTAATGCAGACTTAGTATTAGGAGCTCCTGGATCAGGATCCGTAAAAATAAAAGATCATTTAGAAATGACAGAGACTGCTGGAGAAAATGATGCAGCTACAGATCCTGCAAAACCAACCGAAGGCTTTAAACTTTACTCTAAAACACAATCAACAGGCGGCAGTGGCTTGTTTTTCATTAACAAAAGTAATAACAGAGATGAATTGGTAAGTAAAAACAGAGCACTAGTTTATAGCATGGTATTCTAAAAGGAAACAATAATGGCAATCGCAACACAACAATTAACAACAACGCAACTAGATGCAATTACTGTACCGGCATCTAAGCAATATGCAATTACAAACGTATTAGTATGTAATACTTATAGCCCAACAGGCGGTAGTGCAGCATCAAGAGGAGCTAATTTTACAATGCATTTAATTCCTTCAGGAAGTGCTTTAAGTAATAGCATAACTTGTGTTGTTAAAGAACTAGTATTACCTGCAGGTGAAACTTTTACTTTTGATTCAGAAAGAATTATTTTAGAAGCAGGTGATAAACTTAGCTTTACAGCAACACCAGACACTGGTTCAGGCAATACAGACTTATCTTGTACTGTAAGTTATATGGAAGTGTAACATGCGTTTATTAAAAGGACAAAATACTAACTCACGTAACATATACGGTAGGGGTTTACAAGTTGATACATTAGATCAGTTAATTGCTGATAGTACTAACTCAATGCGTATACCTTACGGTACAACAGGGCAACGTCCAACAACTCCTGCTAACGGACAAATAAGATATAATTCTACTTTAAACAAAGTTGAAGCGTATGAAAATTCAGCATGGAGAACAGTAAGATATGCAGAGCCTATACCGTCTGGCATTACTCAACAAACTCTCGGAAACGGTGATGGAAGCGCAGTAGTATTTGGCCCAATGGCTTCTGGAGATACAAATTACCCAGCGCCGGCAGCAGCACAAAATGTTTTAGTTCTTGTTGAAAACGTATTTCAGTTAGCAACAACAAACTACACACTAGCACAAAATCCAGCTGCGGCAGTAGGCAGTGGCGGAACAGTAACAGCAGGATCATTCTCAATTGGTTTGCAATATAAAATTATTACAGCAGGTGACACAAACTTTACTCTAATTGGTGCCGCTAACAGTAGTGTTGATACTGTATTTACAGCAACAGGTGTAGGAACGGGTACCGGAACCGCACGTCAAACTGGATACTATCTTGTGTTTACTTCAGCACCAGATGCAGGTAAACCAGTAACAGCCTTACATAACTTCGACAAGTAAACCTATAAATACTGTATAGGAGATACAGTATATGAGTTTAGGTAGAATTTCAGGTCAATTATTACAAGCAAATTTAACACGCAACGGTGTTGATTTAGACTTTCGTAACAATGCGGCCGACACACCTCTTTTATTCTTTGATGTAAGTACAAATAGACTAGGTATTAATAAAGATGCCCCTGCTAGTGATTTAGATATTATTGGCAACACTATGCGAACAAGCGACTTACGGGTTACATCTACTACATCACAACTTGCAAATTATACACTTAACGGGTCAAACTTAAATGTATCAACCGGTAACATTAACTTTAATGCAGTTGAAGCTATTGTTGCATCGACAATAGAAACAGATAATATAAGAATTACAGATAATATAATATCAACGTTTAATAGTAATGCAAGTTTTGATTTAACACCAAACGGCACTGGAATAGTTGATGTATTATCTGATATGAAAATATTTGGTAATTTAGACACTCCTTCAACTATAACTATGGGCGGAAGTATTACTATCGGTAATGATGCTTCGGATACTATTGACTTTAATACTGATATGGTTAGTGACTTAATTCCTGATGTTAACAATGTTTCTAACCTAGGAAGCAGTAGTAATTACTGGGACAACATACACTCATTTAGATTAAACAGTGCATCATTAGAAGTGCCTAACATAAAAATTGACACTAATGTTATAACAACACAAATATCTAATTCTAACTTAGATCTTCTTGGAAACTCTTCAGGTATTGTAAAATTAGAAAATTTAAGGCTTTCAACTAATACCATTACAAGTACTACAAATTTAGAACTATCTGCAAACATGACATTAGCAGATACAACAGCAGCAATGGCACTACCAGTTGGATCAACTGGTCAAAGAACTAATATTAATTCAGGAATACGGTTTAACTCTGACACTTCAAAATTTGAAGGATACTTTGGTGGTAATACTATCTTTGGCGGAGTATACTCAGATAATGCGTTAACTAATGTTGTTGCTCATCCTACTAATGATACTATAGGATTGACTGTAAATAATGCCAGTGTAGGAACTGTTGCATCTACAGGAATAACATTAAACGCATTGCAAGTAGATAACATTAATATTAACGGTAGTCTTATTAGTACAACAACAGATACTAATTTAGTATTTGCACCTGCTGGAACATCAGAAAATAAGTCAGTAAAAATTGATAACATATACATAGGCGAAACTGTTGGAACACAACAAATTAAAAGTTTCGATAATATAATAAATTTTAATGTTACTGGATATGGTGCAAATAAATTTCCTGGAAGTTATGCTGTTACAATTCCGTCAGGAAACACTGCACAACGTCCTGGCTCTCCTGTATTAGGAGATACTCGGTGGAACACTGAAACAGATCTTATGGAAACATATAACGGTAGCAACTATATAAGTGCTGCTGGTTCTGGAAGTGTTATTAGTAGAGCAGACTATGATGATATTTTGCTTCAATATACAATACTACTTGGATAATTATATTCAAAAACGATAAATATTAATAATAAAGCATGACTGATGTTTTATAAACAAACTGTGGTTAACCAGCAAAGAACCGTAAAAGCGGATGAAAGATTGGCTAGAGGGACAGGATCCCCGTATTGAGGAAAAAAGATGGCTGTTGGTCGCATATCCGGTCCGCTTTTAAAGTCAAATCTAACCCGAGGAGGGATTGATTTAGCTTTTGAAACGAACCTATTATATCTAGATGTTAACAACTCACGTCTTGGCGTTAAAACAAGTTCACCTCAATATGAGTTAGATGTAAACGGAACAACAAAAACAACAGATTTAGTTGCAACCACTGCAACGATTGCTGACATATCTTTTGCTAACAACACTATTAGTACTTCGGGCAACTACCTAAACTTAGGTACACTTGACGATGTAGTATATCAAAACAAATTAAGAATTGATTCAATTGACATTGAAGGCAATACAATTACAACAAACGATTCTAATGCAAACTTAGAATTTAGACCAAACGGCACTGGTGCTGTTAATGTACATTCAAATTTAAATGTTGACGGAAGTGTACATGTAACTGGTAACATTACAGCAGACGGTAATATTACACTAGGTGACGCAGATACAGACTCAATTACAATTAATGCAGAAATTGCAAGTGATTTAGTTCCTGACGTAACTACTACTTACAATTTAGGCACAGTAGCAAAGCGATGGAATAACTCTTGGATTAATGATGTAACTTCTACAGAAGCTAATATAGGCGATGTGCAAATAAGAGATAACTTTATAACATCAACTGTATCAAATGCAAATTTAGAATTAAGAGCAAGCGGAACTGGATCAATAGTAATTGACGACATTAGTATTAATAGTAATACAATTTCTAGTGCAAGTGCTTTAAATTTAACTCCGGGTACTGGGCTAAATGTAATAATAAATTCAACAGGTGCGTTGCAACTTCCAAAAGGAACATCAGCGCAACGCCCAACACCAGCAACAGGATATACTAGATATAATACTGAGTTAAATACGTTTGAAGGGTATGACGGATCAAACTGGACAGTACTTAATGGTGTACAGGATTTAGACGGTAATACAAAAATTACAGCAGAAGTAACACCAGGCGCAAATGATAATATTATACGATTTAATATTGCCGGCACTACTGTAGTAGATATTAATAGTACAAGATTAAATGCTCCAAGAGTTACAGTTGATAATATTACAATAGACGGTAACACTATTAGTTCAGCAACAAATACAAATGTAGAAATTGTACCAGGTGGAACTGGTAAAACGTTATTTAATAATACTATTAGTATTAAAGGCAATACTATAACTAACGAAGTTGCAAACAGTATTACACAATTTAATACAACAGGTACTGGCTATGTAAAGTTTTCTGGAACTAGTGGATTAGTTATTCCAAACGGATCTTCAGCCCAGAGGCCACCGTTTGTAAATAGTGAAACAGGAATGATGCGTCTTAATACAGCAGAACAACGTGTTGAAATATTTGACGGATCGAGTTGGGTATCAGTTGCAGGCTCTGCTTCGGGTATAACCACAGCAGATGCAGAATCAATTGCACTAGAATTAGTGTTAAGTTTAGGATAGAATACGATGGCAACATTTTTTAGAAGTAAAGTATTAAAAGACATAGGTGTATTACAAGTACCAGGGATAACAACTGATGCGTCGACTCGTTCAACAATTATTGGAATTAGTATGACGAATCTTACGCAATCTAATATCTTTGTTAGTGTGTTAATACATGATGATACAAGTGTTGATGGGTTTTATTTAAAAGATGTTATGATACCACCAAACTCAAGTTTAAAGCCTTTAGGGCCAGCAGAAAAAATAATATTAGCACCAACTAACGTTATTTCGTTTAAGTCAAGCGAAACTGATAGTATGGATGTTATACTCAGTTATGTAGATATTGTATAAGGAATAGTTATGGGAAATTATATAGGAACAAGTCAAGATCATATTAATGCATCAGTTCAAAATAGATTTTTTTACGGATTAAGAAGAACTGACGAAGGAGAATTGTTTATTGGTAAAGTTGATCAATTAAAAAATGAAGACTCCTTGACATTAAATAATCCTGGAGATCCTACAGCAAATTATCCAGACTTTACTGAAGGACAAGATTTTTTTGAAGGCAGAGATGTTAATAAAGGATTGATATACGAAAACTTAAATTACGAACAGTTCCGTTGGGACGATCGTAATATTGATTATTATATTAATTCAGAAGGTGAACTAGTGGCAAGAGTAGGACAAAATCATACTTACGATGACGGATCATCGTCGGACGGAATAGGATAATATAATGGCAGATTTTAGAATTGATAGAATTAGATTCCGTTGGAAAAATGTTTGGACAACGGCAACAATATACATAAAAGATGACTTTATTATCTATCAAGGTAAAGCATATGTTTGTTTAATAGGACATACTTCAGACTCGAGTTTTTACACTGACTTAAATGCAGCTTCACCTATATGGACATTGATGCAAGATGGTTACGAGTGGAAAAATCAATGGTTGCCAAGTACATACTATGATGTAGGAAATATTGTTAAATTTAATGCATATGTTTATAGATGTTTAACACCACACACTTCAGCATCAACAACACTATTAGGATTAACTGAAGATAATTCTTATTGGGAAATTGTAGCAAAAGTTACTAACTGGTTACATAACTGGACTGTTAGTACAGACTACAACTTAGGTGATGTAGTAAGATATAATGGATATGTGTATGTAGTAAACACTAAACATACTTCATCGGCTACACTAGCACTAGGTTTAGAAGCAGATCAATCTTATTGGTCACAAGTAACAAAATCAGATCATTGGAGCGGTGATTGGACAGTATCAACTAGGTATAAAGTATCAGACGTAGTAAAATACGGCGGCATACTTTATAGAGCTAATACTGGTCATACTAGTTCTGCAGACTACTTAAACAGTCAATACAGTTTCTGGGATATTGTAAATTCTGGAATTGAATATAAAGGTGAATGGACAGTATCAAATAGATACAAATTAAACGATGTTATCAAATACGGAGCAAGTCTTTGGAAATGTAAAACTGAACATACTTCTAATGCAACACTATTTACATATGACCAAACTAGTGATGCAGCTACGAATAAATGGAATATATGGTTACCTGGTTTAGAATTTGAAACAGTTTGGAATCAAAATACACAATATGCTCAAGGTGATATAGTACTGTATGGAGGGTATGCATATACTGCGTTAACTAATCATCAAGGCTCTGTTCCAAGTTTTAACGGAATAATACAAGACACAGGTAACTGGGAACTATTAAAAGCTGGTTATAAACATATGGGAGACTGGGGCGAAGATAGCACAGGATTTGATTATAATACCGGTGATGTTGTTCGCTTAAACGGTTTCTTATACATATGTGTAACTGATTCACATAACGGTGAATCACCCGACGGATCAGCTAAATGGCAAATATTAGTTACTGGCAGACATCATAGAGGCGAATGGAACGATAATACACAATATGAAAAAATGGATGTTGTGTTATTTGCCGGTACTGCATATTTGGCTGTAAAACAACATTTATCAACAGCGTCAGCATCAAGACCAGATTTAGATATACCTTATGAGCAAGAGCAATTTTGGACTGTATTAATTCAAGGTGAAGCTACTAACGTACTAACAGAGGTAGGAGATTTAAGAACTACTAACTCTGAAGAAGACAGTTCGATGGCAGATGAAAGATTAGCTATTGGGCAAGCTGGGCAAGTTCTTAAAGCAAATAATCCTTTCGACTCAACAAAAGTAACAGGAATATTACCATCTTGGGGTGACTTTGGCGCTGTACCAAAAGTATATTATGTATCAATTTCAAACGGATTAGATGTTGCTACAAACGGCACTTCTGAAGGTGCACCATTTAAAACAATAAAATATGCATGTGATTATATTCAAGCAAGTTTAGCAGCAAGAGCTCCGGCAACTGTGTTTGTTAAAACAGGCGTATACGAAGAAATTCTTCCAATTAGTATTCCAGCAGATGTTTCATTAGTTGGCGACGAATTAAGATCAACGTCAGTATTTCCAAAAGCAGGTTATGAAACTAGTAACATGTTCTATATGAGAAACGGCTCAGGACTTAGAAATTTGTCGTTAAACGGTCTTAGCGGCACGTTAGGAGCAATTAATGCAAACGGCACACGTCGACCAACTGCTGGAGCATTTGTAAGTTTAGATCCAGGCACAGGACCATCTGATGCAAGCGTACATATTATAACTAAATCACCATATGTACAAAACGTATCAACATTTGGTACAGGATGTGTTGGATTAAAAGTTGACGGATCGTTACATAGTGCAGGATATAAATCTGTAGTAGCTAACGACTTTACGCAAGTGTTAACAGATGGTATCGGTTATTGGGCAAGATTTAACGGAGTGTCTGAACTAGTATCAGTGTTTACGTATTACTGTCATGTTGGATATCTAGCAGAAAATGGCGGACGACTGAGAGCAACTAACGGTAATAACTCCTATGGAGACTTTGGCTCAGTTGCTGAAGGAGTCAATCCTAGTGAAACAGCAAAAACAGGAACAGTAACTAACCAATCTACAGAAGCAACAATAAAAGTGGTAGAAACTAATGGTGCAAACCTACTAGCGTTTGCTTACTCAAATGCAGGAACAAATTATACTGGTACACCTAGTATTACATTAGCAGGATCAGGCTATGGATCTAGTGTTGCATACGAAGAAATTAGAAAAAACGCACTATCGGAAATAAGAATAACAGACCCTGGGGATTCAAGCGTAGCTGGCGGACTTAATTATACCTACATTGTAAATAATTCTCAAGCTGGCAATGCCACAACTATTCAGTTATCAGCAGCTGATGTTACAGGAACATCTGCAGCATATGTAGGACACCGAATTGTTATACTATCAGGAGCTGGAGCTGGCCAATATGGTCTAATTAGTTCTTATAATAATGTAACTAAGGACGCAACTATTGAACGAGAAACTGACGGAGCTGCAGGTTGGGAACATTTGTATCCTGGTTATCCTATTGTATCCACATTAAATACGTCAACAAAATATGCAATTGAACCAAGGGTAGTAGTACCTGAACCAGGATTTGCATCAAGTGTAAAAACAGCACCGCATGTAATAGATACAATAACAGCAACAGGAAATACTTTCGTAGCAGCAACAGATAATGCAATATCATACTCGAATAACGCTGGATCAACATGGAACTCATCAACAGGTGATGTGACAGGAAATTGGGAGTATTTAAAAGCATACCCGGGTACAAGTTATGTAATGGCATTTCAATCATCTATCTCAACAACAGCAGGAAAATCATCTGACAACGGACAATCTTGGACTACTGTTACGTTATCAAACCCAGCTGGTACAACTTGGCTCGACGTTGCTTATAAATCTGATAAGTGGATTGCAATATCAAGCGGAAGTGCTACAGATACTTCTATTAGTACAAACAGCGGATCAACTTGGATCGCCGGAACAACCTTAAGTGGCGAACACACAGGTATTGCATACGGAAATGGTATATTTGTAGCTATATCATCTGGCAATAGTTTT
>Ga0308015_10000486_pt1 | contig 18508 bp, 14 predicted proteins | sample Neamet231_FD_203128 | JGI IMG/M metagenome (GOLD analysis project Ga0308015, IMG submission 203128) | Marine microbial communities from water near the shore, Antarctic Ocean - #231 | ecosystem: Environmental > Aquatic > Marine > Unclassified | place: Southern Ocean | collected 2014-07-28
GTACTACCCCGGATCACATCACGGCTATCTGTAAGTCAGTTGAAGGAGTCACGCCCCGCACGATTCCTCAGCTTAAGCCTGCATGCCGCCTCGCTGGCTTAGAAGCCTTCAATATTGATGCGACGTCCTTGTTCGTAAATGTAGGTGAGCGCACCAACATAACCGGCTCCGCAAAATTTTCCCGACTGATCATCGATGAGAACTATGACGAAGCACTCGAGGTCGCCTTGCAGCAGGTCGAGTCTGGCGCACAGATAATCGATATCAACATGGACGAGGGCATGCTCGATTCCGAGATGGCGATGGAGAAATTTCTGAAGCTCATTGCCTCTGAGCCAGACATCAGTCGTGTGCCTATCATGATTGACTCATCCAAGTGGGAGATCATCGAGACGGGACTCAAGTGTGTACAGGGTAAGTCCATCGTAAATTCGATCAGCCTAAAAGAAGGCGAGGAGGATTTTCTCGCGAAGGCTAAGCTCTGTATGAAATATGGTGCAGCCGTTATTGTTATGGCGTTCGACGAAAATGGCCAGGCAGACTCGCTGAAGAAGAAGAACGCAATCTGCAAGCGCAGCTACGACCTGCTAACACAGAGAATCGACTTCCCCGCTGAAGACATCATATTTGACCCCAATATCTTCGCTGTGGCGACCGGCATCGAAGAGCATAACAATTATGCCGTGGACTTCATCGAAGCTTGTCGTTATATCAAGAAAAACTTACCTGGCGCATTGATATCTGGTGGCGTAAGTAATGTCTCGTTCTCATTCAGAGGCAACAACACCGTTCGCGAAGCTATTCACTCTGTCTTTCTCTATCACGCGATAAAGGCGGGCCTAACAATGGGCATTGTCAATGCTGGGCAACTAACTGTCTATGACGATATTCCGGCCGACCTCAAGAAAGCAGTAGAAGACGTCATCCTCAACAAGCATGGAAACGGCACAGAAAATCTAATGGAAGTGGCACTAAACTACTCCGGAGGATCTCAGAAGCAAACCGCAGCAGATATCGCCTGGCGCGACTCCGATGTCGAAAGACGCCTAGCATATGCTCTCGTAAAAGGCATTACAAAGTTCATCATCGAAGATACCGAAGAAGCCCGACAGAAAGCTCATAAGCCTATAGAGGTTATTGAAGGGCCTCTAATGAAAGGCATGGACGAGGTCGGCGATCTTTTCGGTAGCGGCAAGATGTTTCTACCGCAGGTTGTTAAAAGTGCACGGGTAATGAAGCAGGCCGTAGCCTATCTACTTCCCTATATCGAGGCGGAAAAAGGCGGAGTAATACAGAGCAAGGGCAAGATTTTGATGGCCACTGTAAAAGGAGACGTACACGACATCGGCAAAAATATTGTCGGGGTTGTGCTCGGCTGTAACAACTACGATGTAATTGACCTAGGAGTCATGGTCCCCTGCGAGAAAATTCTCCAGATAGCGAGGGATGAGAACGTCGATGTAATTGGCCTCAGCGGCCTAATCACTCCATCACTCGACGAGATGGTTCATGTCGCCGGTGAGATGCAGCGACTCGATTTCAATATTCCCTTATTGATAGGTGGCGCCACAACGTCCAAGGCTCACACCGCGGTCAAGATTGAGCAGCATTATCTTAACGACAGTACGATCTATGTGCCTGACGCCTCTAGAAGCGTGTCCGTTGTTAGCACCCTACTCAATGACAAAAATAAGCCCGAGTATGCGAGCAAAATTCGTAGCGAATATGAAGTCATTCGAGAACGAGTGGCAAACCGATCAACCAAGCTCAAATTGCTTCCCTATAAGAAGGCAAATGCCAATCCGTTTACTGCTGACTGGAGTAACTATACAGCTGCTAAACCCGCCTTCTTAGGTACGAAGGTATTCACAGATTACTCCCTTGAGGATCTCATTGACTATATAGACTGGACGCCATTCTTTATAACTTGGAGTCTCGCAGGGAAATACCCAGCTATCCTGAAAGACGAAAAAGTAGGCGAGGCTGCCACCGATCTATTCCGCGACGCTCAGGCGCTCTTGAAGAAGATCGTCGAAGAGAAACTACTGACCGCTAAGGCTGTGATAGGTTTTTGGCCGGCCAATAAAATAGCCGACAACGACATTCAACTCTATGCCACAGATGAGTCTGGTGCCCCGCTTAATAAACTGCATTTCCTCAGGCAGCAGATAATCAAAGAAACCGAATTGCCAAATCTCTGTTTGGCCGATTTCGTTGCTCCTCAAGCAGCAGAAAATGGCACGGATTACATAGGCGGCTTCGCCGTTACTACGGGCATTGGTGCCGATGAACTTGCGGCCAAGTACTCGGCAGAGAACGACGACTACACAGCGATCATGGTGAAGGCACTTGCCGATCGCTTAGCCGAAGCCTTTGCTGAACACATGCATGAACGTGTACGTAAAGAGTTCTGGGGCTTTGATCCTGCCGAAAAGTTATCGGCGACAGAACTGATCGGCGAGAAATACCGGGGCATTCGTCCGGCACCCGGCTACCCGGCTTGCCCCGATCATTCCGAAAAGGGCACCCTCTTTTCTCTTCTCAACGCCTCCGAAGAAACACAGATCGAGCTGACCGAGAATTTTGCCATGAGCCCTGCTGCCAGCGTAAGTGGTTTGTACTTTGGGCATCCAGAATCGAAGTATTTCTCTGTTGGCAAGATTACTCACGAACAAGTAGATGACCTGTCCAATAGAAATGGCAAACCGACGGCAGAAATGACAAAATTGCTCACTCCGAATTTGGAATGAGACCTGCATAAGACTCGCCGTTAGAAGTCATTCTGACGAACAATTAATTAGCAGTTAATAGAGAGCTTTGAGCAACATGTACAGATATGACGGATATGATCATCAGATGTTAGCAGATAGAGTCGCCCAGTTTCGCGACCAGACCAATCGCTACATTGATGGCAAACTAAGTGATACTGAGTTCCTGCCCCTGCGCCTCCAAAACGGACTCTATGTACAGCGCTTAGCACCGATGCTGCGTATTGCTGTCCCCTACGGCATGCTGTCTTCAACACAATTGCGCAAACTTGCCTATATAGCCAATCACTACGACAAGGGTTATGCACATTTCACCACTCGCCAGAATATTCAATATAACTGGCCCGCCTTAGTCGATGTTCCAGATTTGCTCGCCGACCTCGCAGAAGTAGAAATGCACGCCATACAAACCAGCGGCAACTGTATTCGCAACACCACAACAGATCAATTTGCAGGTGCAGCACCTGATGAACTAGAAGATAGCAGAGCGTATTGCGAGATTATCCGTCAGTGGTCGAGCTTCCACCCTGAATTTGCATATCTACCACGGAAATTTAAGATTGCAGTCTGCGGCACTACCGACGATCAGGCTGCTACACAAGTCCATGACATCGGCATCTATATTGTTAAGGGAGCTAATGACGAGATTGGTTTTCGTATTCTCGTTGGTGGTGGCCTCGGTCGAACGCCAGTTATAGGCAAAGAGATATTCGATTTCGTTGAGAAGAAACATCTTCTAACAGCACTTGAGGCGATACTTCGTGTCTATAATCGCGAGGGGCGTCGTGACAATAAGTACAAAGCCAGAATCAAAATATTGGTGAAGGAAACGGGTGTCGAAGAGTTCAAGAACAAAGTAATTCAGGAATGGGCAATCATTAAAGATTCCTCGCTTACGCTTACAGACGAAGAAATTGATCGCTGCCAGAAGTTTTTCGATGCTCCAGACTATCAAGAACTCGGCAACAGTCCGGCCGAACTGACTGATAAACTGCAGAGTAATATACTGTTCGCGGCCTGGCACTCACAAAACGTAAAACTGCACAAGATCACAGGCTACTCTATAGTGACTGTTTGTTTTAAGGAAACAGGTGTCGCTCCTGGCGATGTCACAGATCGCCAACTAGAGCAAATAGCCGACTTATCTGACCAATATAGCTTCGGTGAAATACGAATTAGTCATAAGCAGAATGTCGTCATGGCGGATGTCCGTCAGGACCAGCTCTTTGAACTTTGGAAGGCGCTAGAATCTGGCGCTATGGCAAGCAACAACCTTGGCCTGCTGACCGATGTTATCTGCTGCCCAGGCGGGGATTTCTGTGCCCTAGCCAATGCGAAATCCATTCCCATTGCCGAAGCGATTCAACGAAAGTTTGGTGATCATAAACTGCTCACGGATATCGGCGAGATGAACCTCAACATTTCTGGATGCATGAATGCGTGTGGGCATCACCACGTTGGCAATATCGGTATTCTCGGTGTAGACAAGAAGGGCGAAGAATATTATCAGGTCTCGCTCGGGGGCTCATCGAAGAAAAAAGCTAGTCTTGGCAAGATTATAGGCCCCTCTTTCGCACAGGAAGAAATTCCAGATGTCGTCGAAACTATCTTGGCCGTATACAAAGAGAAGCGCATTAGCGATGAAAAATTCATCGACACCTACAACCGAATCGGAATAGATCCATTCAAGGAGAAAGTCTATGCCAAAGCTGATTAATAAGAACGCTGTCATAGACAATCATTGGACGGTAATGAGAGCATCTACTGGGCCGGAGATTTTGCAAGTGGTTCCCGGCAAGAATTTCATCGTCCCGCTGCAGTTCTGGAAGCTTTACAAAGAAGAGCTGAACGGATATGACGGCAACATTGCCGTGTGGTTAGATTCTAATGAAAACCCCGGGCAAATCACTGACGAGCTTCACTCTCTGCCCCTGATTGCACTCAATTTTCCAGTTTTCTCAGACGGACGTTCCTACACGAACGCACGGGAACTAAGGCAGAAGTATGTATACAAGGGCGAGATCCGAGCTATTGGCGATGTGCTGCGCGATCAGCTTTACTATATGGCCCAATGCGGTTTTGACAGTTTCGAAATTCGTCACGATCAAGAAGCAGAGCTTTGCCTAGATGCGTTTAAAGATTTTAAGACTGGCTATCAGCCCACTATCACGGAACCCACTCCCTTGTTCAGGCGACGCTAACTCGCTATAGTCCAGAACTATCAGCAAGACACCTGCGCTATGGAATCTGACTCCTTACTCTTTTCCTTCTTCCTCATTTTTACCGGTGCGGCGATACTCTCAACGATTGCCCTGTTTTTTCGTCAACCTTTGCTGGTGGCGTATATCTGCGCGGGCGCCCTTCTCGGCCCTTATGGTCTAGCCTATATCTCCGATGCTAGCCTGCTGACCGACATCGCGGAATTCGGCATTATATTCTTACTGTTTTTACTCGGCTTGGATATGCAGCCGAAGAAGCTTTTATCTACCTTACGCAAGACCTTCTTGGTCACGCTCGCAAGTTCTGTCGTCTTCGTCCTTCTCGGCTATTCTACTGGCCTTCTATTTGGGTTTAGCCAGATCGAGAGTCTCGTGATCGGGTTTAGCCTAATCTTTTCGAGCACCATTATTGGCATTAAGTTGCTGCCCACAACCATTCTACATCAGAAGCACATGGGGGAATTGATGGTCGGCATCTTACTGCTGCAAGATTTCATCGCAATTTTTCTAATCACCTTCCTAGATGCAGGAAACCTCCAACAATCAACCGCACTAAGAGTGCTGATTGCCTTTCCCCTGCTATTGGTGTTCGCCTACTTCACAACTCAGTATGTTCTGATACGGCTTATCGCTCGGTTCGATCATTTCAAGGAATATATTTTCCTGCTCGCCATTGGCTGGTGTTTAGGCTTGTCAGAACTTGGAGTGGCGCTGGGACTCTCCGCGGAGATCGGTGCGTTTGTGGCAGGCGTTGCCTTGGCGACGAGCCCAGTCTCTCTCTATATCGCAGACAGATTAAAACCTCTTAGAGATTTTTTCTTGATACTGTTCTTTTTTACACTGGGTGCGCAGTTTAATCTTTTGTTACTACCGGATATTTTTGTCGCCTGCGTCGTATTGGCAATAGCTGTACTGACAATAAAGCCTATAGTATTTCGATACCTGCTGAAGAGATTCAGCGAGAGGAACAGGCTAGCATGGGATGCTGGCTTGAGATTAGGGCAAATTAGTGAGTTTTCCCTACTAATAGCCTTTGTAGCGACGCAGTCTGGAGCGATAGGAGAGATCGCCTCCCTTACCATACAAGGTGCGGCGATCCTGACTTTCCTAGTTTCTTCTTATATTGTTGTGCTGTTCTGCCCAACCCCTATTGCGATCAACCCAAAACTGCGCAGAGACTAGGCTCACAGACTCTTATATTTAGCTATTTAGATTGAGCACGAAGCGCCCGTTCGCACCACCTTTTAACACCTGAGCCAGGCTTGCATCGAGTTCCGTGAATCCGATATCTGTGCAAATATTTTCTAGCTGATCTAGCTTCCATTGGGCACCCAGCTTATCCCAAAGGCGCCGTTTAGTTTCGATTGGAAGTTGCACCGAATCCACACCCAAAAGATTCACGCCACGTAAGATAAAAGGAAGAACTGTAGTAGAAAAACTGGGAGACTGCACCAAGCCACAAGCGGCCACACTTCCACCATAACGCAGTGATTTGATTACGTTGCTGAGTGTATCTCCACCCACTACATCGACTGCGCCGGACCAATCTTCTTTTAGCATAGGACGTGTGTTTTCTTCTCCAAGCACGTTTCGATCTACAACTTCAGACGCTCCTAATTCTGTCAGCCTTGCATGAGCCTCCTGCTTGCCAGTGCTCGCAACTACATCAAAGCCAAGCTTGCTCAATAGCGCAACGGCTATCATGCCAACACCCCCACTCGCGCCAGTTACTAGTACTCTGCCCTTACTTGGCTCGACACCATTCAATAGGAGTTTCTCTACACACAGCGCCGCGGTAAAACCCGCAGTGCCTAAAATCATACTTTCTTTTTGGCTTAACCCAGATGGTAGTTTGACGACCCATTCGGATGGCACGCGGATCATTTGCCCAAAACCGCCGCTAGTATTCATACCAAGGTCGTAGCCGATGACCAGCACCTCGTCGCCCGCATTCAGGCTTGCATCAGAGCTGCTAACGACTGTTCCCGCTGCGTCTATGCCAGGCGTGTGTGGATATTGCCGTGTAACAGCCTTATTGCCACTAAACGACATGGCGTCCTTAAAGTTTAGCGAGGAGTAATTAACCTGAATAAGGGTGTCGCCCTCTGGAAGTTCCTCGACGCTGCGTTCTACTACTACGGAACTGTATTTCCCTTCGCTATCTTCTGAAACCTGCAATGCTTTGAATTCTTGCAATTATCTATCCGCCCTGGTTAGTGATTCATTCGGCAAGGCGTAAGGCCCCGCTCACTTATCTCGAGTTATTTCTACTGAAACGTATTAGTCGTCGATTTACCGATCCAATTCGAGAACAGTTTTTCAACTGACCCTAGAAAGGCACCGCCAATCTTATCTTGTAGAGATTTTGGTAGCTCATATTCTACTTCGTATACATCGGCTTCCTCGCAGGCGCCTACGATGCAGTCGTCACTGGTCTTAATCTCATCGACCATATGACGCTCCTTAGCCTGAGTACCGACCCATGTTTCGCCAGTGGCGATCTTGTCGATCTCAACACTCGGTCTGTGCTCTTTAATCCAAGCCTTGAAGATGTCGTGCATTGTTTCCACCTCTTCCTGGACCTTGTCTCGGCCTTTCTGCGTGATTTCGCCAAACTGGGTTAGTGTTCTCTTAAATTCACCGGCGCTAATAATTTCATAGTCGACTTCGTTCTTCTTCAGCACACGATGAAAATTAGGCAACTGAACCAAGACACCTATTGAACCTATTATTGCGAAGGGGGCGGATACCAGGCGGTCAGCCAAGCAAGCCATCATATAGCCGCCGCTAGCTGCAACTTTATCTACACAGATAGTAAGAGGTATTTGTTTGCTCTTGATCCGCAGTAGTTGCGAGGACGCAAGTCCATAGGCATGCACCATGCCTCCTGGACTTTCTAGTCTCAACAAAACCTCATCGAGAGGCTCCGCCAGTGTCAATATAGCGGTGATTTCTTCACGTAGAGATGCGACTTCATCTGCAGAAATATTTCCGGTGAAGTTGATTACATAAACACGCTTCTTTCTTTGTTCTACATTGCTCGCGTCGTCAGCGACATCATTTGGCTTCTTCGCTGCTTCTTTGTCTGCTTTAGCCTGTTCCTTCGACTCGAGCTTTGCCTGCTTCTTCTCGTCTTTGTGAACTTGCTTTAGCTGGTCTTTCGCCAGCACTGAATGTCGCAAAGTATCCTTCATATCATCGAAATGTTCATTAAGATGAGTAACCTTGATCTGGCCTTTTCTGCCAGTCTTACGCTGACGATTCCCGCTGGCTGCGATCGAACCCAGCACAATGACAATGGCCACTACGATGGTCACCGCCTTTGCTAAAAACATGCCGTACTGAATCAAATATTCCAAACGTATTTCTCCTGTAGTGCTAGCTGTTTGTGCATTTTGCATCTATTGCTTAAGGAATTCAAAACTTAGGATTCCTTAAGCAAATCTACTTATTCTTAACCTCGTCTATAAAGGTCCGGATTAGCTTTCCTGCAACACTTATCTTCTCAGATGGCACATTAGGTAAGGAATCAATGTCAAACCACCTTGCATCGGCGATTTCAGACGGGTCTGGGACAATCTCACCGCTATCATATTCCGCCAAGAAGCCTAGCATTAGCTCCGATGGAAATGGCCAAGACTGACTGGATATATAGCGGACGTTTTTAACCTGTAGATCTACTTCTTCCTTGACCTCTCTGTGCACTGTCTGTTCAGGCGTCTCCCCAATCTCGATAAAGCCGGCCAAGCAGCTATAGAAGTTGGACTTAAAGCGTGAACTTTGAGCAAGGAGCATCTCGTCGCCTTTAGTCACGAGCATAATCACACAAGGGCTAATGCGCGGAAAGAAATGCAAGGAACAGCTGTCACAAACCAGAGTTCGCTCACTCCCATGATGGACCGTCTGTGTACCGCAGGTGCCGCAAAATCGATGATTCTTGTACCAATCGACTAGCTGACTCGCCCTTCCCCCAAGCAGAAACTTCTCCTGGTCTGAAAAAAACAAGAGGCTGCGCAGAGAATTGAGCCTCGCTTGGAGAGCTACAGATATATCCTGCTGCAAGCTGACAGCAATTACCGATGTGTCAGCATCTCGTTGCAGCAAAATTAAGTCTGCAGAATCGTCTAAGTGATCTTTTATCTGATCAAAACTCCACAGAATATCCTCATCACACACTAGAATCTGCGATGAATAAAATAAAATGAAGCTATCAGATTCGCTTAACTGTTGGAGGCTGAGAAAATGCTCTTTGTGAGACATGGATACTCTATGGGCAAGTGGCTGAGACTAATTTTTGAGCTACGCTGCTCAGAAAAGCGCTACAGTTTGACTTTATCGGGTTTTCGCAGAGATCTACTGCGAGTTGGCGCAAGATACTATAGTTTCTGCGCGTCCTGTTCAAGATGATTCGCGCCGATCGCTTCTAGGCCTGAGTTTCACCATCTAAATCTAGCCACAGACACCCTTGCTCGCTACTCTGAGCAATATCGTTCAGCCGCTGCCGGTGAGCCTTCAGCTCATCACTACCAGCCTTGAGCACCGAAATCTTCGATCGCTCGGTATGGCTCTTCTTAGCCTTAGCCCTGCGCGTAGATCCTTCCGATTCATCTTCAGCTAAAAGTAGGCTGGATTGACCACTTGTCATCACCAAATAGACATCGGCCAGAATTTCCGCGTCCAGTAAGGCGCCGTGAAGCTGCCGCTGCGTGTTGTCTACGCCGTAACGCTTACAGAGTGCATCGAGACTATTACGCTGCCCAGGATGCTTCTCGCGAGCGAGTAGAAGACTATCGAGGACACCGCAAAAACTCACCATTTCAAGCGCATCAGTTTTTGTCGCACGTAGTTCGTAATCTAGAAAACCGATGTCGAATGGCGCATTGTGTATGACTAATTCCGCCCCATCGATGAATTCGAGAAACTCGGATTCGACCTGATGGAAGCGCGGTTTATCCGCAAGGAAATGTGACGTAAGGCCGTGCACTTCCATGGCCCCTGCATCGATCTCTCGATCAGGATTGAGATAGCAGTGAAAATGCTTCCCGGTAAGCCTGCGATTATCAATTTCCACGCAGCCTATTTCAATAACTCGATGGCCCTGAGAAGGATCCAAACCCGTAGTTTCGGTATCAAGTACTACCTGGCGCATAATATTCTCTTCATGAATCGAACTGCATTCTTAAGCTATTTATGTTGACTATTCACTTCAACTATCTGGTTTGGATTAAGCCGTCAGCTACCAACTAATCCAGTTCATCTATTTCCCGATTCGCTAACTGATCAGCGATCTCGTTTTCAGCATGCCCGCTATGTTCCTTGACCCAAACCCATTCGATTGTATGTCCGCCTACAAGTCCATCTAGTTCCTTCCAAAGCTCAACATTTAGCACTGGCTTCTTGCTTGCGATACGCCAATTCCGCTTTTCCCAATTTTCGATCCACTCGGTGATCCCGGTGAGTACATCTTCGGAATCGCTTGTGATCACCACGTCAAAGACTTAGTTAATGCCTGAAGAACTTTGATCACTGCAGTGAGTTCTATTTTGTTGTTGGCACTCATGATCTCGCCACCATACAGAGTTTTCACCAAGCCATCGTAGCGCAGCAACACTCCCCATCCGCCTAGCTCAGGATTTTCCTCGGCAGGCTACGTCCGTGTGCATCTCAACTACTTACGACATGGGGATATCTGACGCTTTAACTGTTTAATATTGCAGCGCTCTCAGTGGATCTTGATTTTAGCACGAACGTTTTCCGCTGCGGGCATCACAGAGGGGCGCGCACGTAACCCTCTCCACTTTGACAGTATAGGTGTGATAGGCATGGCCTGCTTGATGCAATGAATAAAATAGACTCCGCCAAGGGGGCTATGTAGCTTATTTCCAAAATTTTCGAGGCTCTCTGCGTGACTCAATAACTTCGATATTTTCACGGGCATAAAATGCAGCCCGTAAGAAATTGAATCTATGTGCAGGTCTAACAGTTTCAGCCAGTCGCTGACGCGCCCCTTGGAAATAAATTTCCCCCTCCAAGGTATATTCTTCTTCCGTTTGAATAGCTTCCAGAATCCCCAATAACTATAAGGATTGAACCCTACGATAAACATGTGACCACCAGGACGTAACACTCGAGTAGCCTCTCTCAGAACGCGATGGCTGTTCGCCGCAAAATCGAGAGCATGATGAATAACGACAACGTCGATACTATCGCTAGTCAAGGGTAAATCCTCGTTGTTCGCTACAGCCCTAGTAGAACCCGACCTGAAGCTAGGAGAGAAAATTATCTTGTGACCCACTGGACTTTGCTCAATAACAGAATGCTCTTCACTGAATCCGAGCTGCAGTATGTGATAGCCGAAGAGCTTCTCAAGGGCTGCGTGAATCGCTTCCTTCTCGGCTCTAAGAACAGCCTCTCCCTGCGGGGATTGAAACCAATGCGCCACCTGACCTGAGAGCATGTCTGAGTCAGACATGCCGCGAAGCAGGCGACGGCGGGTCTCATGTTTAGAAAGTAGGTTCATTTGCTCGTATTTGGTGATCCTGCACTGATCAATTGTGAGGCAACATAGTTTAAACACTATCGGCCGAGAAATTAAGCGATATCCCTCTCCATACGGGCCTGCGCTAGGTATTACGGCTTGTAATAGCTTATCATGTCGTTTTTGGCGTAATACCATTCCTATAAACAGCACTTAGTGTTCTATTCCTTCGCAGCAAGGGGCCTAAACTACTAGAAAGCACGTAGGCATAATCAGGCCGGGTTCTCAGCAATGAAGCTGAGGTATTGAGCGCACTTTGTGCCTGAAAAGGCTTGCTCTACTATTTCATCCGTAGCATATGCATTTTACCGGAATCACTTACTTCTCAGGCATTAGATTTGCGAACAATAATTAGAAAAATCGTAATTACATTACTTCCATTGCTGCTTGTAGCTTGTCAAAACTCGCAACAATTGGGGGCGCCCTCAGTTGAATCTGGAACAGCCACCTCAATTGAGGAGGCCATGCACAACCCAGAATCCTCGCTTGGGATTTCACGGATAACAAACGAGGGATCCCCGCTGACCGCAGATTCCGACATAAGCTACGCTGATCTGTGGGAAAGAATTCGAGACGGGTTTCAGCTTCATGATCACTACTCACATCCTAATGTCGCAAGATATATTCAGAACTATTCAGCGCAGCAGCGTTATTTCGATCTGCTACAGAGTCGAGCCTCACCGTTCTTATTTGAGATAGTTGATGAAATTGAACGCCGCGGACTGCCAATGGAATTCGCGTTACTACCAATGGTCGAAAGCACTTATAACCCTAACGCTTATTCGAGACAGCATGCGGTCGGCCTATGGCAATTCGTTGGCGCTACAGGGTCGAGCTTTGGGTTGCAGCAAGATTGGTGGTTCGATGGCCGCAGAGATCCTTTGGCCTCTACTGACGCTGCCTTGGACTACATGGAACAGCTCTACAAACAATTCGATGAGGATTGGTTACTCGCCATTGCAGCTTATAACACAGGAGAAGGGAACCTGCGCCGAGCTATTCGTAAGAGTGACGATGATGAGATGAATTTCTGGACTCTTAGCCTGCCAAGGGAGACTCAGGCGCATGTGCCGAAGCTACTCGCCCTATCGGCCATCATCGCTGACAACGAAGCTTGGAACATCAAATTAGAGCCGCTTGCTAACGAGCCGGTACTACGCTCCGTCCAGGTCGGGACGCAGATAGATTTATCACAAGCCTCCAAGCTAGCCGAGATCGAATATGAACAGCTACGAGCGTTGAACCCTGGATACCTCCAATGGGCCACTCACCCAGATCAACCACAGGAAATGCTTCTACCGCTCGAAAATGCGGCCTTACTGGAGAGCGCCCTAGTCGGCATTGATAAACATGATCTTCTGACTTGGGATCGGTATGAAATAAAGCCAGGTGATACGCTCGGCGCTATTGCTGCTAGGTTAAATACTCGGGTAGATATACTTCAGACGTTTAATTCCTTAGTTGGCAGTAGCATAAAAGCGGGCGAGTCCCTTCTGATTCCACGCACCAACGATCCCGAACTTCTAGCTTCTGCGCCTCGCATGACAAGACAGGCGACGCGCGAACTCTCTAAGGTACCGAGTCAATACAAAGTAAGAAACGGGGATAATCTCTGGGTTATTGCAAGACGATTTCAGCTACGCTCAATCGAGATCGCTGCGTGGAACCAGATATCCTTGGACGAGTTGCTGCAACCTGGTCAGATTTTAAACTTATCCTACGCTCTTGAAGATAAGAATGAACCGCCCGAAGTGCAAACCAGCGATAGCGCTGCCTTCTATGTTGTGCGCCGTGGCGATAGCATGGACGCAATAGCTAGCCGTTTTAGCATTGACCTGCAAAAGCTGTTGCTGTGGAATACGCTGAACATTGACGAATTAATTTTCCCCGGGCAAGAACTTCAAGTTATTCCGAGGAGTTTAGGGAACTAGTTGATATGACAGATAGCATAAACACCGCCATTCCACCAAAAGAGTTTCTCGGCCATCCGCGTGGCTTGGCTATTTGCTTTCTAACAGAAATGTGGGAGCGTTTCAGTTATTATGGGATGCGCGCCCTGCTCATCTTTTATTTAACCCAGCACTTTCTCTTCTCTGATCAATCTGCCACAAGCATCTATGCTGCCTACATATCACTCGTCTATATAACACCCGTTATTGGGGGAGTTGTCGCGGACCGCTATATTGGTCCTGTTAAAGCGGTCATTCTAGGATCCATACTACTCGTTGCCGGTCACTTAGGCATGGCCATCGAGGGCTCTCAGGCGATAGAAACCACCGTCAGTGGTGAGACGATCATTCAACGCGACCCATTCTACCTTCAGGTATTCTACTTCTCGCTTGGACTAATCATCATGGGCGTAGGCTTCTTGAAAGCTAACATCTCTACGCTCGTAGGCTCCATGTACGAGCGTGAGGACCCACGACGCGATGGCGCCTTTACGCTGTTCTATATGGGAATCAATGCCGGCTCATTCTTAGGCGCAATAATCTGCGGCCTGTTATTGCAGTATAAAGGCTTCAGCTGGGGATTCGGCGCAGCCGGTATTGGCATGTTGTTTGGACTAGCAGTATTCATAAAAGGCCATCATCTATTTGGGCCGGCTGGACGGCCTAAAGACCCGGTGGCACTGCAGCAGAAAGTTTTTCCAGGGCTCAGCCGCGAAATGCTTATCTACATACTAGCCTTCGTTGGTGTTTTGATATGCTGGCAGCTTATGCAGGTGCCGCCTCTTGTAGGCGGCCTTGTAGGCGCCACGCTTGTTGGCATGACACTTACGGTTGTTGTATATGCATTTACCAAGTGTGAGCCGATGGACAGGAATAGAATGCTCGTCTGCCTCTTCTTAATGAGCTACCAGATTATCTTTTGGTCACTCTGGGAACAAACCGGCAGCTCACTAAACCTGATGGCTGATAGAAACGTAGATCGCATCGTGTTCGGCCTCGAACTACCGGCAGCGATGTTTCAATCAGTTAATGCCTTCTTCATCATTACCCTAGCGCCGGTCTTCAGCATTGTCTGGATCTATCTCAACCGACGCGGCTGGGAGCCCAGCACACCAACCAAATTTGCATTAGCGCTTATGCAACTCGGGCTTGGTTTCTTGTTCTTGGTGTATGGTGCGTCGCTAGCAACTGACCCCACGCAGATCGCACTAATCTGGCTGATTCTGCTGTATTTGCTGCATACCACAGCTGAGCTATGCATCTCGCCGGTTGGTCTTTCTATGACCACCAAACTCTCTGTTCCAAGTGTCGTCGGCATGATGATGGGCTGCTGGTTTCTAGCTATGGCCGGTGGAAACTATATATCTGGCACTATCGCGGCTATGACCGGCTCCGACACTATCGGAGGAGAAGTTGTAGACCCTGCGGCGGCGCTTGCCAACTATATGGATGTCTATTACACAGCAGGCATCTACAGTATCGGCATCGGGATACTGGCCTTATTTATTTCGCCGGTATTGAAGCACTTTATGCATGGCATTAAGTGATTCATCTGGGTACTAGTTAGTGATCAGGCATGGGTAATCCCCCCAAAATACAGTAAAATGAATAGCATAAAACTAGTTAAAACAGGATAAAGGAATGGGTTATCTCACAGGTAAAAAATACTTAATTCTTGGTGTTGCGAGCAAGCTCTCCATCGCCTCAGGTATTGCCGCGGCAATGCATCGCGAAGGCGCCGAACTGGCATTCACCTATCAAAATGAGAAGCTCAAGGAACGTGTTCTTAAATTTGCGGCAACCTGGGACTCAGATTTAGTGTTCCCATGCGACGTAGGCAAAGACGAAGAGATAGCAGACCTATTCACACAATTGCGCAAGAACTGGGATGGCCTAGATGGAATCGTTCACTGCCTTGCATTCGCTCCAGGTCATGAACTCGACGGCAACTATGTAGACGTTACAACTCGAGAAGGATTCTTGATGGCGCACGAAATTAGCTCCTATAGCTTCGTGGCACTCGCCCAGGCTGGCAAATCTATGATGGCCGGCAGAAACGGATCCTTGCTCACACTAAGCTATCTAGGGGCTGTTCGTAGTCTTCCTAACTACAATGTTATGGGCTTAGCAAAAGCCAGCCTAGAAGCCAACGTACGTTATATGGCCGCTAGCCTTGGGCCAGAAGGGACTAGAGTGAATGCTATTTCGGCAGGGCCGATTAAGACTCTCGCGGCTGCCGGCATTAAGAGCTTTAGAAAAATGCTTAAGCATAATGCGCAGCAAACCCCTCTTAGGAGGAACGTTACTATCAGTGAGGTAGGTAATGCAGCGAGCTTTCTTTGCTCTGATTTAGCCTCTGGAATCAGTGGTGAGATTCTTTATGTTGATGGTGGCTTCAATACTACCGCCATGGGATCTCTAAACGATATTGAGACTGAAGGGAACTAGCCGCTCAGGAATTGAAAAGCTATTTATGTTGCTGCTGCTTCGTTAGAAAACGACTCAGCGGCCTCAAAAACGTTTTTAACTAGTACGTTAGAGCGGCTGTTCATCTAGAATACTCGACTCGATGTCCGCATTCTCTTGCAAGTTACCCATATAGGCCTGGAAGTCGCTATTGCCTAGATCAGAGATCATTGAACCAATCATGTTTTCTTGGTCTATCTGAGGAATCGATGCAATCGAGCCGGCATTGATACTATTTAGCTCAACAATGACTGCGGTGTCATTGGTCAATGTAAGATTGTCATAGGCAGGCGTATCCGAACCCGCTAGAGACATAGCAAACACCTGGGTCAAAATCTCTCTATTAACAGTAACCGCGTCCCTGTTTGTGCCTTCCTCTGTCAGCCACTCTATTTCGTTGTCAGCCAAGAGCTGCTCAACGGGCTCAGCATTTTCTATGCGTGTTAGAATCTGATCGTTAAGACTCTGAACTGCCTCGCGCTCCATCTGGGTACGAATTATTACAGCTATCTCTGGCTCGACTTCCTCAAGCGGCAGAACGGCAGCCTCATTGAAAACCAGAGCATTCATCACAACAGCCTGCGATTGACTTAGCTCAATGACCTCACTGTTGTTGTCCTCAAGCAAAACTTCCTGAGAAAATGCTGCATCAATAAGCGCCTGATTCGAGAAAATACCGCTTCCTCCGGTACGGTCGAAAGTGGCACTAATGAGCACGTCCATTTCTAGCTCCTCCGAAATCGTTTCTAAATTTCCCGTCTCAAATGCTAGGTTAGAAAGATCGCCCAGACGCTCTGCGTAAATCAACTCTACTTCTGAGCTCTTTAATTCTCGTTCGATACGCTCGGCAACTTCTTCAAAACTCTGAAATACATTCACTGAGTCCTCAGTAAGCATAACGATGTGAACACCGAAATCCGAGACGACCGGGCCCGAGACCTCATTTACAGACAAAGCTTCAAGTGCTTCTTCGAGGGCTGCCGGGAAGGCAGTACCATCGGTATAGCCGATATCTCCACCCACTTCTGCTGAGACTGTGTCTGTAGACACTTCTAACGCTACTGGCCCGAACTCTTCACCAGCATCAATTCGCTGCTTAGCTGTAACCGCCATCTCTAGAGCCTGCTCTTCGCTGAGACCTCCTCCAACTTCGAAAAGTATGTGGGATGCGCGCTTTTCCGCAGATCCTTCAAAGGCAGATCTTTCCGTCTCATACTGCGCTTCAATGACACCTTCATCGAGCTCGATCTCACTCGAGATTACGCTTTTATCTAGCATCACATAACTCACCGATACTGACTCGGGCTGCGTGAAATCTTGCGGGCTCTCAGTGTAGTAGCTTTGAATCTGAGCATTTGAAATAGCAGTGCCGAGAGTTCTAGTGCCTAAAGGTATTGAGAGATAGCGAAAGTCTCTCGTCTGAGCCGACAGGCCGGCTATTCGTTCTAATTCGGAGTCAGTGACAAAGGCCGAGCTGCTGTAAGCGTTAGCAAGCTGTGACAGCAGCATCTGTTGCTGCAAAGTTTCTCTGTATATAGGGATGCTGAACCCCTGACTCGCCATGGTCCGTACTGCTAAATCAGAATCGAACACGCCGTTTATCTGGAAATTAGGATTTTCTATAATCGATCTGTCAACTCGGTTGCTAGACACGGCCATATTTGATCCTTGGGCAGATTGTCTTAACAACACCTCTTCAAGGAGCTGGGACAGTGCGATTTGCTCAAGGAGACCCTGATCTAGGGAATCTGCGTTTCCACCAATAGAATTCAAAAGATTCTGTGTATTCACCTGTAGCTGGGCTTCGGATATTTCCTCGCCATTAATTTCAGCGACCGGCGGCGATGTTATGAAGCCATTCATGATCGAATCCACTCCAAAAAGAGCAAATATCGCCACGATGAAGCCGATGATGATCTTGGCTATCACACCCTGTGAATTATCACGTATATCTTGCAGCATAGTTATTCCTAAATTCCGCTAAATCACTTATCAACCACTCCCCGTTAGAGGAGAAAGTAATGTAACTCGTAAACCAAAAAAGGCGCATCATAGATGCGCCCTACTTTTCTCTTGGGAACCGCAGGGAAATTATTCTCTCATTCCCATTCAATTAGATCCGTTGCTATAAACTCTAGATTATCGAATCCGCAACACCTGAAACAATCTCAGCTTAGTTATTGAACTTGCTGTCCAGTCAACTCAATTAAGAATTAACAGCATCCTTAAGTGCCTTACCTGCTTTAAAGCTAGGCACACGAGCTGCCTTAATTTGAATTGGCTCGCCTGTTTGGGGATTACGACCAGTTCTAGCCGCTCTATGCTTAGTCGCAAAAGTTCCAAAACCAACCAGCACAACAGGATTTTCTTTCTTCAAAGAATCTGTTATTGCGTCAATCATTGCGTCGATAGCACGACCTGCAGCAGCTTTAGGAAGGTCCGCACTAGCGGCAACAGCATCTATTAATTCTGATTTATTCACGTTATCCCCTTTTTTCTAAATTTAATTGATTTTTATAAACTATAAACGCCTAAAAAATACTGCTGTATTTGAGACACTACCAATGA
>Ga0308015_10000492_pt1 | contig 18431 bp, 16 predicted proteins | sample Neamet231_FD_203128 | JGI IMG/M metagenome (GOLD analysis project Ga0308015, IMG submission 203128) | Marine microbial communities from water near the shore, Antarctic Ocean - #231 | ecosystem: Environmental > Aquatic > Marine > Unclassified | place: Southern Ocean | collected 2014-07-28
CAACCGGGTTATGCAATCGAATACGATTTTTTAAATCCGCAGGGATTATCCTCTGATTTGGAATCTTCTTTGTTGGGTGGTTTGTTTCTGGCCGGGCAAATAAACGGCACTACTGGATATGAAGAGGCTGCGGCTCAGGGCCTTGTGGCTGCCATAGGCGTAGCAAAGAAGCTAAAGGCCGTTGAGCCTATTCGGTTTGATCGGAGTACAAGTTATATCGGCGTTATGATAGACGATCTAACAACCCGAGGAGCGACTGAGCCGTATAGAATGTTTACGTCGCGAGCCGAGTTTCGATTAAAGCTACGAGCAGACAACGCTGATCAAAGGCTCACAGAGCAGGGCTATAGGTCCGGCTGCGTTTCATCTGGTCGATATAATAGCTTTCTGAAGAAGGTTGATCAGCTTAATATCTGTCGAGGAGCGCTATCAAAGATGGCTGTGTCTCCAAATCAGGCCCGTGTGGCGGGAATAGAGCTCGGTTTAGACGGGCGTCGGCGAAACGGTCATGAGCTTCTGGCCATACCGGGTGTTTCGACCAAGCACTTACTAGCTCTTGAGCCAGCTCTGAGAGATTGTGAGCCGAGTTCTTTGACACAGGCGGCGCGGGAGGCGCTTTACGTAACGTATATTGAGCGCCAAGGTCGAGACATCGAGGCTTTGGCGCGAGATCTGAACATAGACATACCTGTTGAGTTTGAATATCGAGGCGTGTCGGGCCTGTCATCTGAAATGATATCCAAGCTATCGTTGGCGAGGCCCCGCTCTTTGGGCGCAGCAAAAAATATAGAGGGTATCACGCCAGCCGCCCTTACTGCAGTGTTGCTGAGGCTTAAGTCGCACAAGTTAAAAAAAGCTATATAAAAAGGGGGACTTTCTATCCAACTTAATGTTTCACGTGAAACACAGGGCCGACTAGAGGCGTTTGTTGCGCTTGTAGAGAAGTGGAATCCCGTCATTAACCTGATAGCTAAAAGCAGTTTGCCTGATATTTGGCGTAGACATGTTGAAGATTCAGTACAAATCATTCCAATGGGCCAGCTCGGTAATTTCTGGATCGATATTGGCAGCGGCGGCGGATTTCCTGGAATTGTTATCGCTATAATTCTTAAGGAATCGGCACCATCTACTACTGTCGTTTTAATTGAAAGCGATGTTAGAAAAGCTACTTTCTTGCGTCAGGCGGTAGCTACGCTTGGCTTGAATTGTCAAATTCATAATGCCAGAATTGAATCTTTGAATTTACCACGAGGGACAACGGTATCTGCGCGTGCCCTCGCACCGCTTCCAAAATTATTAAGTTTTGTAGAAAACTTGGTTGAAGAGGGTGGTGTTTGCTTGCTTATGAAGGGGCAAAGTTACCAGCAGGAGCTTGCAGCCGCACGGCAATCGTGGTCATTTGATTGTGAAGTGATAAAGAGCCAAACAAACACTGACGCAGCGGTTCTCACCATTAGGAATATCCAGCGTGCAACAAGGTAAGCCAAAAATAATTGCGATTGCTAATCAAAAGGGCGGTGTTGGTAAGACAACCACAACCCTAAACTTGGCTGCAGCCTTTGCTGAGGTTGGGCATAGGGTACTGATTATGGATCTAGACCCACAGGGGAATGCGTCAACTGGGCTTGGCTCGGGTGCTGATGGGCGTGAGTTCACAACTTACGATGTGTTGGTTGGTGAGATTCTAGAGGACCGTTTTGTAATAAAAACAGATGTTGAAAATTTGTTTCTAGTTCCCTCGACTACAGACCTTAGCTCTGCTGATATAGAGCTCGCCAACACGAAAAACAGAAGTCATTTATTACGAACGGTACTAACAAACTCAGACTTGTCTCAATATGACTATATCCTTTTTGATTGCCCACCGTCTCTTAATGTTTTGACTGTAAACGCCCTTATCGCCGCTGACGCTTTAATAATTCCCCTGCAAAGTGAATTTTTTGCGCTTGAGGGGCTCTCTCAGCTTTTAATGTCAGTTCGGGAGGTGCGAAGTCTTGGCAATCCAGGATTGAGGATTGAGGGTGTAGTGCTCACCATGTTTGACGGTCGCAACCGATTATCTTTACAGGTTGAAGAAGATGCTCGAGAGAATCTTGGTGAATTGGTATTTAAGACTGTTATCCCAAGGAATGTGCGTATTAGCGAAGCCCCGTCTTTTTCTATGCCTGTTTTAAGTTACGATAGCAGGTCTAAGGGTGCCAAGGCGTATCGGGCATTGGCGCAAGAGATTCTTGCCCGTCGGACTCAGTCAAGTTAGGAAATCAAATGGTCGATACAACCAAACGTCAACGCGGCTTGGGTCGCGGTTTATCAGCCCTTATGGCTGACATAGAGCCGGTGGTTAACAATGTAAGCTCTACCTCGACTGAACTTAGGGTTGGTGCATTCGCCCCAATAGAGAAAATACACCCTAATCCTGACCAACCACGCAGATACTTTGATGCTAATGATCTAAGTGATTTGGCTGATTCGATTCGGTCAAAGGGTATTATACAGCCACTTTTAGTCCGCGCACATCCTAGCCGAGTTGGAGATTTTGAGATTGTTGCTGGCGAACGTCGATGGCGCGCCGCACAAATGGCACAGCTGCATGAATTGCCCATAGTTGTTCGAGAGCTCTCTGACCGAGATGTTCTTGAAATTGCAATTATTGAAAATATCCAACGATCAGACCTTAACCCTATTGAAGAGGCCATTGGGTACCGCCAGCTAATGGACAAGTTTGGTCATACACAAGAGCAAATGGCTGTGGCCCTCGGAAAATCTCGCCCCCACATCGCTAACAATCTTAGACTTTTGGCACTCCCAGAAGATGTTCAAGCACTTGTGGTAGTTGGCAAGCTGTCCAGTGGTCACGCTCGAGCCCTTATCACTGCGCCCAATGCTTCAGAGCTCGCTCGCATTATCGTTAGCCGCGGCCTATCAGTCCGGCAGGTTGAAAAGCTTGTTAAGCAGCCAAAAGTGTTAAAGTCAGAGCGACCCAGCCGCTCGCACAAAGATGCAGATACCCGCGCTCTTGAGGGCGATTTATCAGCTGCTTTGAAAATGAATGTGTTGATTGCACATAATTCTGGTCAAGAGGGCGGCATAGTTACAATAAGCTACAAGGACCTCGAACAGCTCGATGAGCTCTGCCGTCACTTGGCAGGACTCTAATACATCACTGCTTCAATAAGTTGATTTAGTAGGGGGCGGCCGCTGTCGGTGGCGCGAACCTCGTCGTTGTTTAATTCAATTAGGCCCAACTCGATTAGATGCTTGGGGATCAGTAGCGGCTGATCCGCAATCGCCTCCACCCTGGAGCGCGAAATGCCACCCTGTAACCGCAAACCCATCATGATTAATTCATTTGCGTGGCTAGTTTTAGAAAGAACCTCTGACTTTACTGTGCCGCTAGACCTTAAGGAAACACGGTCCAACCATGCTGTTGGGGCAAGCGCTGTCTGTGTCGCGATACGCCTGCCACCTAAGGTCAAGCGCCCATGAGCCCCTGGACCGATACCAATATAATCCCCACCCTGCCAATATATTATATTATGTAATGATTCCAAGCCACTAGACGCATAATTTGAAACCTCATATCCGGCAAGACCTGCAGATGAGCAGGTATCATTTGTAAAATCAAACATGTCCGCAGCCAGATCTTCATCGGGTAGGCCACGCAGTTTTCCAGCTTTGGCACGAAAGCCGAAGGCTGTACCTGGCTCAATTGTAAGTTGATATAGCGACAGGTGGCCGTCGCTCAATGAAATTGCTTTAGCCAACTCTAAGCGCCATTCTGGTAGGGACTGGTTCTGTCGTGCGTAAATTAAATCGAAACTAACGCGGTCAAAAGTCTGCTTAGCAATTTCAAGTGCTGCCATGGCTTCAGCTACCGAGTGAAGCCTACCAAGCTGTTTTAAATCAGGGTCATTCAGTGCTTGGATGCCCATTGAGATCCGGTTAACACCAGCGGCGCGGAAGCCAGTGAAGCGGGCTGCTTCCACTGAGGATGGATTGGCTTCAAGGGTGATCTCAATGTTGTTTGCAGCAGTCCAGTGGCCCAATGCACGATTGATCAATCGTTCCACCGTAGAAGGGGGCATTAGGCTGGGTGTGCCGCCGCCAAAGAAAATTGAGTTTAAAAGCCGACCCTGTGTAAGCTCTGCATGGCGGTCCAATTCGGATAGCAGAGCCCTCTCCCAGATGCCATCATCTACATTGGGGCTGACGTAAGAATTAAAGTCACAATATGGACACTTTGCTTCACAAAAAGGCCAGTGAATATAAAGCCCAAAACCCCCATGGCGCCAATCTTCATTCAAGACAGCCAGCTACCAATTTGGCAAAGGCATCAGCCCGATGCGTAAGGGGTTGCTTTTGCTCTGGTAGCATTTCGGCAAAAGTCAGCGCATGGCCATCGGGCTGAAATACCGGGTCAAACCCAAAACCATGAACTCCCCTCATTGGCCAAACAACGCACCCTGCTGCAATACCTGCAAAAATTTCGTCATGACCATCAGGCCAAGCCAGACATAACGTGCAATTAAACTGCGCTTTGCGCGGATGTGGTGCCGCTGCGGCCTCTAGCCTGTCCCAAACCCTGGCCATAGCTAGCTTAAAGTCCCGGCCATCAGGCGTTTCAGCCCAATCAGCGGTATAAACGCCAGGTGCTCCGTCCAGAGCGTCGACAGAAATGCCACTGTCGTCTGATAGTGCTGGAAAGCCAGCCGCCTTCGCCGCAAAATGTGCCTTTAGTCGTGCGTTTCCAGCAAAAGAGGTTTCAGTTTCGTCTGGCTCTTCTAGCCCAAGATCACCTGCGCTCACACACTCAACCCCAAAGGGTTCTAATAATAATTGGATTTCGCGTAGCTTGCCTTTATTATGGCTAGCTAAGATGATTTTTGTGTCTGTGAGTTTGCGCATTAGCTAATGGCTGCCATCTGTGCTTCCACCAATTGTGAAACACCCGCCTCTGCTAAGTCCATCAATTGTCCCATTTGATCGCGCGAAAAGGTTGAGCCTTCGGCTGACATTTGAACTTCAACAATTTTTCCTGAACCCAGCATTACGAAGTTACCGTCAACGCCGGCCTCGCTATCCTCTGGGTAGTCTAGGTCCAAAACTGCCTGACCTGCATAAATACCACAGCTTACTGCTGCCACTGGATCTAAAAGTGGATTACTTCGGATATCGCCAGCCTTCATAAGTTTTTGAACAGCTAAGCTCAAAGCTACCCACCCGCCTGTGATCGCTGCACAACGAGTTCCTCCGTCTGCCTGAATTACGTCGCAGTCAATACTGATCTGACGTTCGCCCAAGGCGGATCGATCGACGCCGGCGCGTAAGCTGCGGCCAATTAGTCGCTGAATCTCTTGTGTACGGCCAGACTGGCCGTTCTTAGCTTCCCGTCGCATTCGCGTGTGGGTTGCGCGAGGAAGCATGCCGTACTCGGCTGTAACCCACCCCAGACCAGAGTTGCGCAGAAAAGACGGAACCCGCTCCTCTAGGCTGGCGGTACACAAAACATGTGTATCTCCGATCTTGATCAAACAAGAGCCCTCCGCATGACGCGTGACCCCCGTTTCGATCACAATGTCGCGCATTTGATTTAATTTTCGATTGGATGGTCGCATAGCTTGTCCTCTCAGTGTTCATGGGCGAATATGCGATGCACACCCCAAATGGCAAGGGCTAGGTGAATGGATTCGTCACAAGAACTATTTTCAGAGATGGACATGCGCAGTCGCGAAGTGTTCCAGAGGATTGTGGAAAGCTATCTTTCTTCTGGTGAGCCCATGGGTAGCAACACGCTGACCCAGCAAATGAGCCAACAGGTGAGTGCCGCTACGATACGTAACGTAATGAAAGATTTAGAGGTTTTGGGGCTTTTGGATAGTCCACACACTTCTGCAGGTCGTCAACCTACAGAGCTTGGCCTTCGGATGTTTGTGGATGGCATCATGGAGGTGGGTGACCCAGACGAGGCTGACCAAAGAAAGATTGCAGCCACTATGGATGAAAGTGACAGTGTCACTAGCATGCTTGATCGTATGTCCAGTGCATTATCTGGTTTGACCCATGGGGCATCCTTAGTGCTTGCGCCCAAAAAATCGTCAGCCATAAAGCACATTGAGTTTGTATCTTTAGCGACAGACCGTGCTCTTGTGGTGCTAGTTTTTGCGAACGGAGAGGTTGAAAACCGTGTTTTCCGACCACCCCTTGGCCAAACCCCAAGCCAAATGCGAGAGGCAGTAAACTTTTTAAATGCTATTGGTCAGGGAAAAACACTCCAAGAACTTCAGTCCACAATCGGTCTGGAAATAAAAAAGCATCGCTCTGAACTTGATGTGCTAACCACGAACCTTGTGGAGGCCGGAATTGCGGTGATGCAAGACGCTGGCGGAGATAATGAGCGTCTGATTGTGCGAGGTAGGTCGAATCTTTTAGAAAAAGCTGGCACTGCAGAGGATTTGGAGCGGGTGAGGGTGTTGTTTGATGACCTTGAACGCAAGCGTGATATTGCAGAATTCTTGCAATTAACCGATGAAGGTGACGGCGTTCGCATTTTTATTGGCTCTGAGAACAAACTCTTTTCACTTTCGGGTTCCTCTTTGGTAATTTCTCCCTATATGAACGCTGACCGAAAGGTTATTGGTGCTATTGGCGTAATTGGACCCACGCGTTTGAATTACGGTAGGATTGTGCCAATTGTGAATTATACCGCCCAGATGATTGGGCGAGTTTTATCTGATCGAGGTTAGGCCCAGATGGCGATAGAGAACGAAGAAGACTTTTTACAAGACATTAGTCTTGCTGAAGAAGAAGAATACGGTGAAGATGAATACACCAAGGAAGAGCTCGAGCTTGATGCCTTGCGTGTTGAGCTTGAAGCACTTCGTGTGGAACGCGATGATCTGAAAGATAAGTGGATGCGCGCCTTGGCTGATGCTGAGAACTCCCGTAAACGAAGTGAGCGAGATCGTCGTGAGGCTGAAAATTATGGCGGCTCTAAGCTGGCTCGTGATCTTCTGCCCGTGTATGACAACCTCAAGCGTGGCTTAGAGGTTGCTACCGATGAGCAACGCGAGGTTGCATCGGCGTTGATTGAGGGCGTTGAGTTAACTATGCGTGAAATTGTCAATATCTTCAAAAAGCATGGTATTGAGCCCATTCTGCCAGAGATTGGAGATCGATTTAATCCACAGGATCATGAAGCTATGTTTGAGGCGCCGGTTCCCGGAACCAAGGCTGGTGACATCATTCAGGTGATGGCCGAGGGCTTTATGCTGCATGATCGTTTGTTGCGGCCTGCTCAGGTGGGTGTTTCTTCCACACCGGGCTAAGGTACGTTGTAGGGCCATTAGATTTGGGTGGCTTTGGCCGCCCTTTTCTAAACTTTTATTTTTGCCTTAAGCTCATAGATTAAATCTAGTGCTTCCTTTGGACTAATTGAATCGGGCTGAATGTTTTCTAAGGCGTCCTCAAGTGCTGAGGACCTTATTGGTGGTGCTGCGGCTATAGCAGAGAATAAAGGTAGGTCATCAATAAGTGCCATTTGTTTACTGTGGCCGTCACGCTCCCCACGTTCCAGTGCTTCCAGCACAATCTTTGCCCGCTCTAAAACGGATTTTGGCAAACCAGCTAGCTTAGCGACCTGCACTCCGTAAGACCGGTCTGCTGCCCCCTTTTTGACCTCATGCAAAAACACTACCTCACCCCGCCACTCACGAACCGTCACAGTGGCGTTGTCCACATGCTTTAATTTTGTCGAAAGCTGCGTGAGTTCATGATAATGCGTAGCAAATAAAGCACGGCATTGGTTGACGTCATGTAGATGTTCAAGGGTGGCCCAAGCAATAGATAGCCCGTCATAAGTCGAGGTGCCGCGACCGATTTCGTCTAGAATGACCAAGGCTCGATCATCTGCTTGATTTAAAATAGCTGCGGTTTCAACCATTTCAACCATAAACGTTGATCTGCCACGCGCCAAATCATCAGCTGCGCCAACACGGCTAAAAATTTGTGAAACAATTCCAATTTCTGCATGGGCGGCGGGTACATAAGACCCAGCTTGCGCAAGTAGGGCGATCAAAGCGTTTTGCCGTAGAAATGTTGATTTACCTGCCATATTGGGACCAGTAAGTAACCAAATCATGTCATTAGCGCTGCAGAGCATGCAATCATTGGCCACAAAGAGTGAAGAAGATTGAACCTTTAGGGCCGTCTCTACCACTGGATGCCTGCCCTGCTTGATTATAAAATCGCGGCTATCGTTTAAAATTGGCCGCACCCACCCTTCGGTCATCGCTAATTCTGCTAGGGCGGAGGCGACGTCAATTTCCGCAATTGAGATAGCCAGGGTCTGAAGGCTGGAGGCGTAGCCCAAGACAGTGGCGCACAGGGTATTAAATATCTCCAACTCTAAACTGGTGGCACTTCCCGCAGCATTTAATATTTTAGTTTCTAATTCGCCCAAGTCCACTGTGGTAAAGCGGACGGAATTGGCTGTTGTTTGCCGGTGAATGAAAGTTTCATTTAATGGTGTTGTAAGCATGCGCTGCGCATGCGTAGCCGTTGTTTCAATGAAGTATCCAAGCACATTGTTATGTTTGATTTTTAAGGTGGCCACACCTGTAATTTTTGCATAATTGGCCTGCATGCTTGCAATAACTGATCGGGCCTCATCGCGTAGGGAAGTCATCTCATCTAGTTCAGTAGAATAGCCCACTGCTACAAAACCGCCATCTCTGGCCAGCAGCGGGGGAGTGGCTACTAGTGCTAGATCTAGCTGGAATGATAGTGTGTCATGGCCGACTAAATCTGCCTTTGATCCACTCAGTAATTTTGGTAATTCATACCCAGAAAGTAGTTCATGCACCTCAGATGCTTGAGCCATACCGTTATTTAGGGCTACGAGATCACGCGGTCCGCCGCGCCCCAGTGCTAAGCGACCCAAGGCGCGCTCCATGTCTGGTAGTAGCTTCAACGCATTTCGCAGCTCTGTGCGCACACCACTATTTTCACTAAAAAACTGAACAGCCGAAGCGCGCTCATTAATAGTGTCTAGCCGCTGTGAGGGGGTTGTGATCCTACGATATAAAAGCCGTGCACCGGCGGCGGTTACGGAGCGATCAACTATAGACAGTAAGGAGCCCTTTTTCTCACCAGACAAGGTTTGGGTTAACTCCAGGTTCCGGCGGGTTGCCGCATCTATAGCAACAAAATCATCACGCACCTCGCATACGGGTTGCCGTAACAGTGGAAGCTGACCCTTTTGAGTAGTGTTTAAGTATTCAATGAGTGCACCAAGAGCTGCGATATCAGCCCGGCCAAAGTCTCCGAACCCTCCCGGAGTTTTCACACCAAAAGCAGCAGAAAGCTGCTCCATACCTGATACGCTATCAAACATAGATTGTGAGAGTAGTGTGGCGGCTGCGCCAGCCCCTGAGATGATTTCAAGGAATTCTGGTGTTGCTGTGTCTGAGATTAAAACCTCTGCGGGTTCAAGCCGTGCCAATTCTGGGCCTAGCCGCACTGCTGAGCATGGGCTATAGCGTACATCGCCCGTTGAGATGTCTAGCCAGGCCAAGCAACTTTGGTCACGGACTTGGGCAAAGGCAGCAAGAAAATTGCTTTGTCGTGAGTGAAGCAGCGTGTCTTCTGTCAGGGTTCCTGGCGTCACAAGGCGTACTACGCCGCGCTTAACAATAGATTTTGCACCGCGCTTTTTAGCTTCCTTTGGATTTTCCAACTGCTCACAAACCGCAACACGAAATCCCTTTCGTATGAGGTTGAGTAGATAACCTTCTGCCGCATGAACTGGAACACCGCACATTGGTATGTCTTCACCAAGATGTTTTCCGCGCTTTGTAAGGGTGATATCAAGAGCTTGTGCAGCAGCTACGGCATCATCAAAAAACAACTCATAGAAGTCTCCCATTCGGTAAAATAGCAAGGCCGTTGGGTGTTCGCGCTTTATTTCAAGAAACTGTGCCATCATGGGCGTTACAGAATACTCAGGGTTGTTCACAGATTGCTCTCCATTTGTTGCTAGTATTATGCAGAAACCATCATGAAAGGAAGCTGTTGTCGTGGCTTTGTTGGAAGGGTATAATCTCCCATGAACAAGGAGCTCCAGAATGGCTAATAATAAAGTTACTGATGCAGATGCGCTTGCGTTCCATATGGAGCCAACACCGGGTAAATTTGAAATCACGGCGACGGTGCCTATGACAACACAGCGAGACCTTTCGCTCGCCTACTCTCCAGGTGTTGCCGTTCCCTGCCTGGCTATCGCCGACAACCCTGAACTTGCTTATGATTACACCAACAAGGGCAATTTAGTTGCAGTGATATCTAACGGAACTGCAGTTTTGGGCCTTGGTAATCTGGGTGCGTTGGGCAGCAAACCGGTGATGGAGGGTAAGGCTGTTTTGTTTAAGCGCTTCGCCGATGTTAATTCTGTTGACATCGAGCTCGATACCGAAGACCCGCAGGAGTTTATTAATGCAGTGAAGTTGATGGGGCCAACATTTGGCGGCATTAACCTTGAGGACATCAAGGCGCCAGAGTGCTTTATTATTGAGCAGGCTCTTAAAGAAGTCATGGATATTCCTGTATTTCATGATGACCAGCACGGAACTGCGGTGATTTGTGCTGCTGGCCTGATCAACGCGCTACATCTTTCTGGAAAGCTTATTCAGGACGTAAAAATTGTTTTAAATGGTGCGGGTGCTGCGGGTATTGCCTGTATTGAGCTACTAAAGTCTATGGGTGCGAAGCATAGTAACTGTGTGGTGTGTGATACCAAGGGTGTGATTTACCAAGGCCGCACGGAAGGTATGAACCAGTGGAAATCTGGCCATGCCATTACCACAGAACTACGGACCCTGGATGAAGCTATGGTTGGGGCAGATGTGTTCTTGGGCGTGTCTGTGAAAGGTGCCATGACGCCAGAGATGGTTGCTAATATGGCGCCTAACCCAGTGATCTTTGCGATGGCTAACCCAGACCCTGAGATTACGCCTGAAGAAGCTCATGAAGTTCGTCCTGACGCAATTGTAGCTACAGGCCGTTCAGATTACCCAAACCAAGTTAATAACGTTTTAGGTTTCCCCTATTTATTTCGCGGTGCGCTGGATATCCATGCCCGCGCAATAAATGATGAGATGAAAATAGCGTGTGCACGGGCATTGGCAGCTTTGGCCCGCGAAGAAGTGCCTGATGAGGTTGCTCTGGCCTATGGTACCAAGCTGAGTTTTGGCCGTGACTACATTATCCCCACACCCTTTGACCCACGTTTGATTTACCGTATTCCACCTGCTGTTGCGCGTGCGGGCATGGACACAGGCGTATCGCGTCGTCCAATTGTGGATATGGTTGGCTATGAGCTATCTCTTAAAACCCGAATGGACCCAACTGCCGGTATTTTGCGTGGTATTAATGCCCGCGCCCGATCTGCGCAGGCCCGGATGATTTTTTCCGAAGGCCATGATGAACGTGTTTTACGTGCGGCGGTCATGTATCAACGCCAGGGTTTTGGGCAGTCCATTGTTGTGGGGCGTGAAAGTGATGTTCAGGCAGGCCTTGAAGCTGCTGGCCTTGGTGATGCCATCAATGAGTTGGAAATAGTTAACGCGGCGAAAACAGAGCATTTGGATACCTATAAAGATTATCTATACGAGCGCCTACATCGGAAAGGTTTTGATCAAGCCGACATACACCGGCTTGCAGCTCGAGATCGCCATGTGTTTGGTTCATTGATGCTTGCTCATGGCCATGGCGACGGTTTGGTTACGGGTGTGACACGCAAATCAGCCCATGTTTTGGATTTGATCAACCATGTTTATGACGTTGGCCCACATGATGGCGCCGTGGGGGTGACGGCGGTTTTATCTAAGGGAAAAATCGTTCTGATCTCGGATACATTGGTGCATGAGTGGCCAGATGAGAACGACTTAGCGGATATTGCGGAGCGTGGCGCAAGCGTTGCGCGGGCCCTAGGGCTTGAGCCTCGGGTGGCTTTTGTTAGCTTTTCGACCTTTGGTTACCCAATATCGGAGCGGGCTGAGAAAATGAAAATTGCGCCAGAAGTTCTACAAAAGCGTGGAGTTGATTTTGAGTTTGAGGGCGAGATGGCTGTTGATGTGGCGCTGAACGTTAACGAAATGAAAAAATATCCATTTAGTCGCCTGACAGGTCCAGCGAATGTGTTGGTTGTGCCTGCGCGGCACTCAGCATCAATTTCAGTTAAGCTCATGCAAGAAATGGGGGGAGCTACTGTTATCGGCCCAATACTTACTGGTATCGACAAGCCAATTCAGATTTGCTCCACGGTGTCTTCGGTGAGTGATATTCTGAATATGGCAGTCATTGCGGCCTGTAATATCCGATGACAGTCTATAACCTTGGCTCGATCAATGCTGATTATTTTTATCAAGTGCTGCATATTCCTGCGCCTGGCGAAACCCTTAGTGCTAAGACGTTTGATCGTGGTTTGGGGGGCAAGGGTGCCAATCAATCCGTGGCTATGGTGAGGGCTGGAGCTAATGTGGTGCATTTGGGTGCTGTTGGTGAGGATGGCCAGTGGTTGTTGGACCGCCTCGTCGACCTAGGCGTTGATGTAGTATCTATAGCGAAGCTTGACTGTGCATCTGGTCATGCTGTGATTAATGTTGCGGCTGACGGCGAAAATGCAATTACGATCTATCCGGGTGCAAATGTGGCCATTTGTGCTGACCGTATTAATGAATGGATGGTAGACATATCGGACCAAGATTGGCTTGTTTTGCAAAACGAAACATCTCACCAGCGTACGGCGGCATCTCTTGCAAAGGCTAAGGGCGCCCGCGTGGTGTACTCCGCAGCTCCATTTGATGCGCAAGCCGTGTTAGAAGTGTTGCCCTTTGTCGATATTCTTTGCATGAATGAGCATGAGGCCAAAGCCCTTGAGCGGGAGTTCCAAAAGACGGGTCTTGAAGGCCTTGGGGTTGGTGCCGCGCTCATAACTTATGGTTCCAAGGGTGCGGCCTATCATGATTTTGTGACAGGAGAGGTTACAAAAGTTGGTGGTGTCGAGGTGAGTCCAGTAGATACGACTGGTGCAGGCGATACGTTTTGTGGCTATTTTATTGGGCGCCTATCACTTGGAGACGGTCCAAAGGCTGCGCTTTTAATTGCCAATTTTGCAGCGGCTCTTAAGGTAACCCGGCTGGGAACTGCTGATGTGATCCCAGAACTCTCAGAGGTTATTGCCTTTAAGGGCTGACAAACGGCGCATCTGCGCCCCATAACTGTTTCACCCGCACGTCACGTCCACAGCTTTCACGATATTTCTTATAGGCGGTAGATTTCTTCAAGGGGCCAAAACGGGTCAGCACAAGTTTTCGGCTTTTGTAGTAATTTTGATGATAGTTTTCAGCGTTATAAAATGTTGTAGCCTTCAAGATTGGCGTCACAATAGGTTGGCCCAGTGTAACCTGCGCATCCTTGATAGCGGCCTCGGCGATGCGTCTCTGTTTTAAGCCATCGATAAATATGGCAGTTCGATAGGTGGCTCCACGATCACAAAACTGACCGCCAGCATCTGTTGGGTCCACAGACCGTAGAAACAAATCGAGCAGCTTTTTGTGAGTCACAATAGAAGCGTCATAGGTGACTTTGACCACCTCATAATGGCCTGTGCCTTCGAGTGTTTTATAGGTTGGGTTTTCAGAGGTTCCGCCCGTGTAGCCTGAAACAGCCTCAATCACCCCATCGACACTTTCAAAATCAGCTTCAACACACCAAAAACACCCACCTGCTACAACTAAGGTTTGAATCTCGCGGGCCAGAATCGTGGTAGTTTGAGCTAAAAGTGTCATCCCGAGTGCTGCAGAAAGAAATATTGATGTTAGCTTCATAAGCTGTCCTTTTCTAATTTAATTAATGTTTATGATAGCTATTGAAACAACAATACAATTTCGAATGAGGTCACGAATATTTTACCCCTTGGCTGCGAATGCTTCACGCTTTACGGTTCCGAATATGAAAAAATTAGTAACTACTCACCAAGCTGCGGAAGACGCCCGTAATGAAAACATCCAGATTTACCTGAACGGTGATCTTGTACCAAAAGAGCGTGCCCTGGTCAGCGTATATGACAGTGGCTTTATGTTGGGAGACGGTGTCTGGGAGGGACTGCGCCTTTATAATGGCACTTGGGCGTTTTTAGACGAACACATGGACCGGTTGTTTGAGGCCTTTAAGGCGGTTGATATCGATCTTGGTCTTGATCGTGCTGGGGTTGTGCAAGCCCTTCTGGATACTCAGGCTGCCAATGATATGAACTCAGACGCACATGCGCGTCTTATGGTAACACGGGGTATAAAAAAACGCCCATTCCAGCATCCAGCCCTATCACAATCTGGCTGTACGTTCACCATTATCATGGAGCACTCACAGCCGAGCCTGCCGCGAGGCATTAAGCTGGCAACCGTGCCACATATGCGCGGTCTACCGATGACACAGGATCCTAAGTTAAATTCACATTCAAAGCTCAACTGCATCTTGGCCTGTATTGCTGCGGAGAAGGCCGGTGCGGATGAAGCTTTGATGTTAGATGTGCATGGATTTGTGAACACAACCAACGCATGTAATTTTTTTATTGTGCGAAAGGGTGCTGTTTGGACGAGCACTGGTGATTATTGTATGAATGGTATCACCCGTCAAAAAGTGATTGATCTGTGCCGAGCAAACAATATCCCAGTTTATGAGAAAAACTTTAGCTTAGTGGATACCTATGGCGCAGATGAGGCCTTTCTAACGGGCACCTTTGGCGCCCAAACGCCAGTGATTGAGCTTGATGGCCGTTCAATTGGCGATGGGGGTATGGGGCCAATGACAACGCAAATTCGAGGGCTTTATAAAGATCTGATTGCGAGGGTTACGAAGTGAGACTTGCCATGTGGTCTGGACCACGAAATCTGTCTACGGCTATGATGTATGCCTTTGGCAATCGTGGTGACACGACAATTTTGGATGAGCCTTATTATGGCGCTTACCTGCATCATTCTGGTGTTGAGCATCCGATGAATACTGAAGTTCTCAGCAGTCAGCCGCATGATCCAGAGGAGATCAGCGCCCATGTGACAGGCCTTATTCCTGGAGCTCATGCGGTATGGTACCAAAAGCAATTGACCCATCACATGTTGCCACAGTTCTCTTTGGACTGGGTTGCCAAACAAACTAACGTTTTCTTGATCCGAGAGCCTGCACGAGTGATTGCGAGCTACGAACAAAAACGTGAAACATTGGCGCTGGAGGATCTCGGTTTTGTGCAGCAAAAACGTATTTATGATTATTGCGTAGCGCTGGGCCAGAAGCCAATCGTAATTGATAGTGATGATATATTATCCAATCCTAAGGTGGCGTTAATCGCACTTTGTGAAGGTGTTGGAATTGACTTTGATCCTGCAATGCTCAGGTGGGAGGCCGGGGCGCGACTAGAAGATGGGGTTTGGGCGTCGCATTGGTATGACGCGGTTCATAAATCCACGGGATTTGGTGCTGCACCAGGGCCAATTCCAGTTGTTGGCAGTAAATTTAATGATATCTTGGAGCAGGCACAGGTGATATATCGTCAGCTGGGAGCGCAAAAGCAGGGCGCGCAATAGAGCGAAGGCACTAAGGTAGCCGCTCTAGGCAAATAACTTTTCTAATCAACCAACCCGATTTTTTCGAGCTGCTAATAGTTTCAGGCGTAGGGCATTGAGTTGAATAAAGCCTGCTGCGTCTTTTTGATCATAGGCGCCTGCGTCATCCTCAAAGGTCACATGGGCTTCGGAATATAAGCTATAGTTGGACCAACGACCAACTGTATGTGCTGAACCTTTGTAGAGCTTGAGTCGCACGGTACCAGTCACATGTTCTTGGGATTTGTCGATCATAGCCTGTAGCATTTCGCGCTCAGGGCTAAACCAAAATCCATTGTAAATTAGCTCTGCATATTTTGGCATAAGCTCGTCTTTTAAGTGTGCAGCCCCTCGATCAAGGGTGATAGATTCAATTGCTCGGTGCGCTTCCAACAGTAAGGTACCACCTGGAGTCTCGTAGATCCCACGCGACTTCATACCAACAAAGCGGCCCTCAACTAAGTCAAGTCTGCCAATGCCATGCTTGCCGCCAAGGGTGTTGAGCTCGGTTAGTATCGTGGCTGGAGACATGACAGAACCGTTGATTGATACTGGATCGCCAGCCTCAAAACTGATCTCAATGTATTCTGGTGTATTTGGCGCATCTTCTGGATTTACCGTGCGCTGGTATACATACTCTGGCGCTTCCATAGCTGGATCTTCTAGCACCTTGCCCTCTGACGACGTATGTAGCAGGTTTGCGTCCACACTAAAAGGCGCTTCGCCACGTTTGTCTTTGGCAATTGGTATTTGATTCTTCTCTGCAAAGTCTATCAGCTTGGTGCGGCTTGATAGGTTCCATTCTCGCCAAGGCGCAATCACTTTGATATCGGGATTGAGCGCATAGGCCGCCAGCTCAAAACGCACTTGGTCATTGCCTTTACCTGTAGCGCCGTGGGACACGGCATCCGCGCCTTCAATGGCAGCAATCTCAACCAACCGCTTAGAAATCAAAGGCCGTGCGATTGACGTACCTAGCAAGTAAAGGCCCTCATAAAGGGCATTGGCGCGAAACATTGGAAATACGAAGTCGCGGACAAACTCTTCACGCAAATCTTCGATATAGATTGATGAAGCACCCATCAGTTCAGCTTTGGCGCGGGCGGGCTCGAGCTCTTCACCCTGACCAAGGTCCGCTGTAAATGTTACAACTTCACAACCGTATTCGATCTGCAACCACTTTAGAATGATTGAGGTATCCAATCCGCCTGAATAGGCAAGAACAACTTTCTTAGGCGCTGACATGCGTTTTCCAATTCAAATGTAACGTAGTCTAGTCAGCGCGGAGTTACATGGTTTTTGTTTGCGCGGCAAGTTGGTGATGCCTGATTTTTAACAGGAGAACTATCATTATTTCTGCATGGTTAAAAATAGGATTTGACCTAGAACTTGCGCATTTTGGTAGTTTGAGTCACTAGTCTGTCTTATGAAACAGTTTAGTACCCAGGCCGCTGAGGCTACCAAACGTATGCGGGAATTATTTTCCGCAACACCGCTGCAACGTAATGACCATTTGTCGACCGTTTATGGTGCAGATATTTGGCTCAAGCGTGAAGACCTCTCTCCGGTACGGTCCTACAAACTGCGTGGCGCTTATAATGCAATGAGCAAGCAGGCGGACAAAGAAGTGTTTGTTTGTGCCAGTGCAGGAAACCATGCCCAGGGCGTTGCTTTTGTGTGTAGGCACATGCGGAAAAAAGGTGTAATTTTTATGCCGGTAACTACTCCGCAGCAGAAGATTGGCAAAACTCGGTTGTTCGGTGGTGAGTGGGTCGAGGTGCGCCTTGTAGGTGATTATTTTGATGATACTTTACGCGCCAGCCAATCCTATTGCATGGAGGTAGGTGGGCACTTTCTTTCCCCATTCGATGATCAAGATGTGATCGAGGGGCAGGCAACTGTGACGCATGAGATGTTAGAGCAGCTGGGACGCGCACCTGATATCTTTATTGTACCTGTTGGTGGGGGTGGTTTGTCTTCCTCTGCACGCCGCTTATTATCAGAGCGTGCCCCGGAAACTGAAATATTCTATGTTGAACCCTCGGGTGGAAAAAGCCTTGCAGCGGCGGTTGAGGCCGGTGAGCCAACAACGATTAGCAATGTGGATACCTTTGTGGATGGTGCTGCTGTTGCACGGATTGGTGTGCATACATTTGCAGCTTTGAAGGGTATTGATGCTGATCACGTTCTGGCAATCCCCGAGGATCGTATCTGCACCACTATATTGGAAATGCTAAATGTTGAGGGTGTGGTGCTAGAGCCTGCTGGAGCCTTGGCGCTGGATGCCCTCAAGGACCTGAGAGATGAGATTAAGGGTAAAACTGTTGTTTGTGTGTCATCTGGAGGGAACTTTGATTTTGAGCGCCTACCAGAGGTGAAGGAACGTGCCCAGCGCTATTCTGGCGTTAAGAAGTACTTTATTCTGCGTCTGCCGCAACGTCCTGGGGCCCTGAAAGATTTTTTAGGCCTTTTGGGCCCAGATGATGATATTTCACGGTTTGAGTATCTCAAAAAGTCGGCGCGAAATTTTGGGACCGTTCTTCTAGGTGTTGAAACCCCTTTGCCAGAAAACTTTGCAAGCCTTTCCGAGCGCCTAGAAAGTGCTGGCATGTCAATCCGCGACATCACTGGGGACGAAGCGATGGTCGACCTGATTATTTAGGCGGAGGCTGCTTGGGGCTAAAAACCAAAGAACTGAGATACTGCATGGCGATCTCCAGAGTTAGCCAAGCGGTTCATAGCTCCTTCGATTGGCAATACTACAGGGTAATGGTCTGG
>Ga0308015_10000496_pt1 | contig 18389 bp, 15 predicted proteins | sample Neamet231_FD_203128 | JGI IMG/M metagenome (GOLD analysis project Ga0308015, IMG submission 203128) | Marine microbial communities from water near the shore, Antarctic Ocean - #231 | ecosystem: Environmental > Aquatic > Marine > Unclassified | place: Southern Ocean | collected 2014-07-28
ACAGATGCATCAAAATAAAATCGTTCCAGTTGAATCAATTTGTGAATCCCTTGCCATATCGAGAGCTACTTTCTATCGATACTTGGCAATGTAAAATTAGACGTAGGCTGTAGGTTATGTATTTAAAGGGATACCGAGCAGTAACCGAAAATTTATGCGTTTATGCACAATACCCCTAAAACATACCATTTGAGCTTTCTATGCTATCAACAATCGAAAAACATTTTCCGTAGTAACCGACGAGCGCCAACGATACAAAGTTAAATACCCTTTATTGGACATACTACACATTACACTGGTAGATATCATGTGTAGTACTAATGGCTGGTAAGCGATTAAATAAGCTGGTAAGAAACTAAAATCACTCAAAAAAAGGGTTCCTTTCATTATGGTATTCCTGCCCACAACATTTAATATAGCTATTTTTTAGAGCTTTAAAAACTAAACGTCTGAATGCCGTTAGCTTTATAAATCATCAGTCAGTTGTTAATAAAGTTGATAATTACATTCAATTTTATAATTATAAAAGGTGCCATTCAGGTATTGGTTATATGACCCACATCAGAAATTAAATGAGTTAAAAAAGTGTCTTGAAATATCCCCAGATATAGTTGGAAACTACAGGGTATCATCCCCGTGATGCCTTAATAGGGGATGCAATCAGAGACTTCGAAGATAACGTTTGAAACGAGTTTCTGAGCTAACTACATATCGATATAAAATTATATTTTGAAGTAATCTCGTTATTAAATATTTTCATTTATTTTCTAGCAACCAAATGTACGGTACTGGTAGAACGCTCTAAAAATGCTCCTTCGCAGTAGGCAAAGTAATAAAGCCACAACCGTTTAAATGTATCGTCGTAACCCATTGTAGAAAGTGTTGACCAAGACGCTAAAAAATTATCACGCCAATCCGCTAATGTTTTAGCGTAATCGAGGCCAATATCATCTAAGGATTCAATAACCAGTTCGCTATGGTCTGTGAGGTGTTGAGAAAGCACGTTTATTGATGGTAAAAAACCACCTGGGAATATATAACGTTGAATGAAATCAACATTGTTTTTGTAGTATTTAAAACGTTGATCCGCAATAGTAATGGATTGAATGAGTAATTTCCCGCCAACTTTTAAACGGTCATTACACTGCTTAAAAAAGCTAGGTAAATAATCATAACCAACGGCTTCTATCATCTCAATAGAAACAACTTTGTCGAAGGTCCCTGTTAAATCTCGGTAATCCTCTTTGAGTAAGGTAATTTTATCCGTTAATCCTAATTCGTTTATACGGTCTTCGGCATAGGCATATTGAGCATCAGAGATAGTCGTTGTCGTTACGCGACAGCCATAGTGTTGAGCTGCGTAAATAGCTAAACCGCCCCAACCTGTACCAATTTCAAGTAAATGATCATCTGCATTTAGTGATAATCGTTGGCATATGGTTGCTAGTTTATACTGCTGAGCTTCATCTAATGTTGAATCTTCGTTAGGATAAATAGCAGATGAGTACATCATGTCTGGGTCTAAAAATCGTGTGTATAACTCATTACCTAAGTCATAATGTGCCAATATATTACGTTTAGAACCTGATTGGGTATTTCTGTTTTGCCAGTGACTTACGGTATTTTTTAATTTATTTAACCATGACTTATTGGCTTCAAGACTATCTGTTTGCTGCTGTGCTTTAGCGAAAATTCTAATTACGTTAGTTAAATTAGGACTACTCCATTTACCTTCAATAAACGCTTCAGATGCACCAATGCTGCCACCTTTAACAAAGTCGCGATACACACTTATATCGTGAATATGGAGTTTTCCTTTAAGGGTATTATCTTTTTCATTACTAGAAACGTTCTCAGGGAAATAAGAATGTTCAGTACCTTCTACAACTTCTAATTGACCATAAGTAAACTTTGCGAAAACACCCAGTACTAAACTACGGCAACGTTTATCTAACCAGTTAGCTTCTTTTAATACACTAACACTTTCAATTTGTTCCATTGTATTCCCCTATTCATTCTAATTTAATAGCTTTAATAGCTTTAATAACTTTATAAAGACTGACTACTCAGCTTTTTGATAACCAATAAAAGGTACACGTTTAACGAATAACTTAAGTGCTTGCCAGTAAATGCTTAATACAACTTTTACGGTCATAACAGGTAACTGGCACCAAATACGCAGTAAGCTCGTTTTAGTGAATGGTTTTCGCTTCATCACTAAACTCGCATCAAATAATTTACTTACTTGACCACTCTCATCATCAACATCTTTATTCTCAATTTTCACCAGTAACTTATCATCAACATTAGAGGGCGGTTTTACGTGCCAAAAGTAAGTCATTGCTAAGTCCATAAACGGTGAAACTTGAAACATTTTTTTTGTCGTTTTGTCATTTTCTTCATTCAACAAATCAACTAAATAATAATGTCGTTCATTCCAAGGTGTATTACTGACTTCTGCGAGCATTTGCGTGCATTTATCATTGTGGTCATAACAAAAGTAAAAATTAGCCGGACTAAAATAAATACCGAAGCACCTAACCTGTACCAACATAACAATTCTTTTTATCTCTGCGTGACCCGCTAATTCGTGTACTTTATTCTTTATACGGTCACTTAAAGGATGGGGATCACCTTTCAAGCTGTTTTTTACGTTATCTTCTGTGATTTCTTTGGGATTATCTTTCAAATAGTCTTTTTCAACAAAACGTAATGGTCTATACCAAGAGAAACCAAACACGCCAAAACCACTTTGACCACTTTCAACGTCAGCAACATCAAGCGCTAACATATATAAACGATAATCAAAGCTGTGCTTTTTGGGGCTAAAACGTCGGTGTATTACATTACCGAGGTAGATATGGCTATTGCTAAATGAATTGGTCATATTCCTAGTTTACCTAAGAATTACTTTCAGACGTTGATATATAACAATCAAATCGTTTTGCTACTTCAACAGCGCTTCTTACACCATCTTCATGAAAACCACTATGCCAATAAGCGCCAGCAAAGTGAGTATTGTTGAGTCCACAAATGGTATGTCTTTTCTGTTGAGCTTGAATAGATTCAGCGGAAAAAACAGGATGGTGATAAGTAAACTCTCTTAATATTTCTTTTGGGTCTATTTCATCTTTTTGATTTAAGGTTACGCAAAAGGTATGTTGACTTTGAATGCCCTGCAATATATTCATGTTATACGTGACACTAGCTGCCTGACTTCGGTTATTAACGCGGTCATCACTTCGAGAGGAGTTTAGTTGGTAGTTCCAACTTGCCCATGCTTTTTCACGTTTAGGTAACATTTTTTTGTCTGTATGAAGCACAACGGAATTGGCCCTATAAGGCATAGCAGATAATACCGAGTTCTCATCTTCACTTGCATCATCTAATAAAGCGAGTGCTTGGTCAGAATGACAAGCAATAACCACTTCGTCAAATGTCTGACTAGGGGCATCGTGAAAGTGTAACTGTACTTTGTCATCAGTTCGCGTAATACCCGTAATGTCTGCATTAAGTTTAATATTATCCTTGAAAGGCTGACATAACGGCGTTAAGTAACTACGAGAGCCTTTAGGAATAACATACCATTGCGGCCTATCCGCGATATTTAGTAATCCGTGGTTATGAAAGAATTTAACAAAAAATTTAAATTCAAAGTCTTCCATTTGCGCTAAAGAACTAGACCATATAGCTGCGCCCATCGGCAAGATATAATGATCTGCAAAAAACTCACTAAAGTTATGCTCCTTTAAGAAAGCACCTAAAGTTAAACCATCTTCATATTGCCCTTGCTCAAAGATACTTTTACACAATTTATTAAAGCGTAAAATTTCTTTTACTAAAAACCAAAACTTAGGTCTGAAAATATTTCGACGTTGGGCAAATAACGTATCTAAATTATGTCCATTATATTCCAAACCTGTCTGGCAATTGTGAACCGAAAAGCTCATTTCAGTGGGAATTTTACCTATACCTATTTCATCTAATAAGGCTAAAAAATTAGGATAGGTTTTATCATTAAAAACAATAAAACCAGTATCTATAGCATGTTTTTCACCTGATTTTTCTATATCAACCGTTGCTGTGTGACCGCCAATATAGTCATTTTTTTCGAACACTGTAACGTTATGCTTTTTTGATAATAAATAGGCAGCAGTTAATCCTGAGATCCCTGAGCCAATAATTGCAAAATTTTTCATAGGTTATTCTTCTTAGAGTTTGAGTTCTTAGAGTTAGCGTTGCTAGAGCTAGAGTCATCATTATTGGGTTTATCTTGACTGAGGATAATTTTTTGCCATAAAGACGAAGGTAAAAATGCAAATATTTTCATTATCAGTGTTAATCGTTTTGGAAAGTGTAGAGTTTTTTTATGTTTTTTAATACCACTAATGATTCGACTAGCTGCTTGCTCGCTGGTTAGTAAAAATGGCATGGAAAAGTCATTCTTATCGGTTAAAGGCGTACTAACAAAACCAGGGTGAACCAAAGTTACGTCAATGTTATGTTCAACTAAATCAAGCCTTAAACTATTAGCAAGGTAATCCATACCTGCTTTGGATGCACCGTACGCTTCACTACGAGGAAAAGGCAAAATAGTGGCGCTGGAACTAACAAATATAACTTGCCCACCTTTTTTTACTTTAGGTAAAAAATATTGCAGTAAAGCACCAAGTGACACTAGATTAGTATTGATAACACTAGCAAATAATTCACCATCAAAATTCTTAGCATCATCAATATAACGACAATCACCTGCATTTAAAATAAGCATATCTAGCTCATTAATACTTTGAGAAACACTTTCCGATGCAGATTTTATTTCTGCTGGCTGAGTGATATCAAACGAACAGGTTTTAAAAGCACGTGAAGCGATATCGTCAAGTTTATCTTGATTACGACCACAGGCAATTACATTATTACCTTGGGATGCGTATTGTTCAAATAACGCCAAGCCAATACCTGATGTAGCACCCGTGATTAAAATATTTTGTGCTGTCCCTTTTTTAGAAACCATTATTGAGTCGCGCTTATTGTAGGAATATTCGTTTTAGGTACATTCGTTTTAAGTAAACTGGTTTTAGCGGCGCTACTCTTAGCTGCATTATTTTTTATCCACTTAGTTAACTTACCCAATACCGGTAACTGTTCATAGAGCATTGCCCCTAGGTCTAGGTAATCTCGATGATAAATAACTTTATCGTCTTGTCCTTTAATATTTGAAGTACCTAGCACTGTCACGTTTTTACCTTTATTCAATTTAGGATGCTGATAAGTCATGGTCCAAAATATTGATGCTTGGGAGTCTTGCCAAATAACGTCATCGATAACAAAATCACAAGAAGATAAATTCTGATAAAGGCTTGCAAAATATTGATATAAATCTTTAAAACCTTCTACTTTATGAATAGGGTCAATAAAAGTGACCTGTTCATGATAAATAGTTGCTAACAAATCTAGGTTGTCTGTAGATAGTTTTTGATAAATAACTACAAAGTTACTTAACCACAAAGGTGAGTCTTTTATGAGTTGCTCTACGCTTATTTTTTCTATTTCACTTTTCATTTCACTTCCCGTTTCACTTATCATTAAAGTGAATTTACTGACACTCGCTATCACTGTTATCTTGCAGGGTTATCTACTTTTAGACCAAATAATTACCTAAAGGTAACTACCCAAAGTAATTATCTTTTGTAAAAAGCTAAAGCCTTTATCCTTGCTTCTTTGTGGTCAACAATCGATGACCAATAACAGTTAAGCTTATTTTCGTTAATATACTTGTGCGGAAAATGTATAAACTTATCAGGAACCGCTTCAAGCTCTGGTATATATTTACGTATGAAGTCACCTTTAGGATCAAAACGTTCGCTTTGTCTAATGGGATTAAATATTCGAAAATAAGGTTGAGCATCACAACCTGTGCTAGCAGCCCACTGCCAGCCGCCATTATTTGAAGCTAAATCACCATCGATAAGATTTTGCATGAAGTATTTTTCACCTAATCGCCAATCAATTAATAAGTGTTTAGTCAGAAAACTCGCTACAACCATACGTAAACGGTTATGCATCCAGCCCGTTTGGTTTAGTTGTCTCATTGCGGCATCAACAAGCGGATAACCGGTTTTCCCCTGACACCATGCATCAAATAAAGTGTCATTGTTATGCCATTGCATATTTTGATAATTTTCTTTATAACTCTGATGTTTACATAGTCGTTGTTCATGAAAAATTAAGTTTCTATAAAACTCACGCCAAATAATTTCATTTAACCAGGTAAATTCTTCGCTGTCTGATGCAATTAATAGGTCTGGAAACTTGTTAAGTAATAACCGAAGTACGTAACGAGGGCTAATAACGCCTGCAGCTAGGTAAGGAGAAATACCTGATGTACCTTTAATTGACGGAATGTCTCTATTAAGTTTGTAGGTACTCACTTTCTCTTTATAGAAGTTAGGTAAGACTTGTTGTTCAAAAAAATTGGCTAAAGGCCAGGTACTTGAAATACAGTCTAATTTTTCAGCATGGACTTCGCTATTTAATTCGTCTTTAACATCATAGTTAGAATCTGCTAAATCCGGTGACGCCTTTGATACTTTACCTAAATAATCAAACCCCGCTTGTTGAACATATCTCAGCCACGCACGCTTAAATGGCGTAAAAACTTTATACATTTCTCCCGATTGATTAAGCACTTTACCTTTTGGCACAATCACGTCGGCTTCAAATAAGGTTAATGGAATACCACTTGCTTTTAATTCTTTATCTAAAGCTTTATCTCGCTGTTGTTCATTAAACTCAACTTCACTATTTGCGACAACTTCCGTAATATTATGTTGCTGGCAATAATTATTTAAGTAAGAAACTTGCTGATAAAAATCATTAACTTCAATTAATTCAAGTTGAATATTTAACAGAGCCAGTTCTTCAACAAGTGCATAGGCGTGTCGCATCACAAAGTCTATTTTTATCGGCGACCAATCATGTTGTTGCCATTGTTTTTTACTAACAAAAAAAATGGCCTTACTGGGAGACGTTGAATCATATTGACTTAAAAAGCTTTGACTCAAGAAATAATGTAGAGCGGGATTGTCGTGTGTGCGAAGATCATTACGAAACCAAAGTAACAAGAGAGATCCTTAGGTATGATTGAGGAATCAATAAAGTGCTGTAGGTACTTTGTTGATACATTAATATCGGATTGGGTATAACGTTAGAATAAGTCGTATTACTTAAGCCGACTTATGTAATCAAGCTAAGCTTGATTACATAGAATCGAAAACCATTAATAAACTTGCCTATGCACCTGACTGAGCTATGTCATGCCCGTGGTATCTTAATCGCGGATCCAGTTACTAAAAAGTAATGGATTTTCGATCAAAGACTTCGAAGATGACGTTACAACAAGTACCTGAGTTAACTACATAGTCATGTTAATAAATCGGCATGTAAATAAATAGGTATGTAAATAAATAGGTAAAATTATAACTAATAAGCGTATCTTAACCTAAGTACATCTGGATAAGGTGACAAGTATGCTTGCTTTGTTAAATACTCTTTAGGGTTATTCATTAAATAATGCTTAATTAACGTTAATGGCGCCATTAATGGAATAAGCCCTTCACGATAAGCATCAATTTGTTCAGCCAATTCTTGTCTCTCATTCGATTGCAGGTGCTTTGAAAAATATCCCTGAATATGTGAAAGTGTATTAGCATGTTTTTTACGTGTTGCTACAACTTTGAGTGCATTCATTAAACCTAAAATATATTGCGACGCGACATCTTCAAGGGGTAAATCTGCTCTTGCTAATAATTGCCCAAGTTCTTTGTAGGCAATTAAATCATGGCTCATCACTGTATATTTATAATGACTATGGAATGTAGTTAACTTGTGCTTAGTTAAGCCTGAATCAAAAACTTTTTGCCAATGTTTATAAGCATATACTCTTGCCACAAAGTTTTCACGCAGCAATGGATCGTTTAATCGGCCATTTTCTTCACACGGTAATAACGGGTTAGCTTCCATAATTTCTTTTGCAAAAGCTCCAATACCAGTTGAAGGTAAAGCATTACCGGCAGGACTATACACTTTAACTCTTTCCATACCGCAACTAGGGCTTTTAGCACAAAAAATATAACCACTTAATGATTTAGTCATACTCGCTACTTTCTGACCATAGGCTTTTAATGCATCAGTTACGTCACCACTACCATCTTTTTGAGAAACATGAATTACATCATCATGTTTTATTTGACGTATAGTAGGCCTTGGAATAGGTAAACCTACAGCCACTTCAGGGCAAAATGATTTATAAGTCACATGATTTGAAAATTCTTTCATGCAAAAATGAGACGGTTTATTACTTGCATCAAAACGTACCTTTTCACCTAATAAGCAAGCACTAATACCAATTTCAACATCTTTTTTCTCAACTGAATAAATCATTATTCTTTCCCTTTAATATATATCTTATATCATTATTTTTATAGTTTTAGAGCTAGCCTACACACCTAATAGATAAAAGAACCTATCGGGTTAAGTAGTTTATTTATACCTTGTGTAAAGTGTAGTGCATCATTAGCTACTGTGTAACAAAGACACCCTTCGGTAGAAACCGGATGATGCTTATTAGACGCATCAAGCATTATAAAGTCGCCCTTTACATACTCTCCACTTTCATCATGAAATGAACCGTCTAAAAGAACTGTCAATTCAAAACCTTTGTGAGTGTGTTCAGGAACACCGCCACCAGGCTGTATATGTAATAAGTTAGTATGTATTTCATTTTCATTTAACTGAATACGTGCACGGGTTAACTTACCAATATTGGCATTTTTGCCTACCGACATACTATTTAATGCAGTGGGCAATGTGTAGTTTTTATTTTCAAAATCAATAGTTTTTACTAACGTAGGTACTAAAACATCAATATCAGAAGATTCAACAATATCACCTATCATACGGTCAAAATCTATTGCCGAAATGGCTTCTAATGCCTCATTATCATCAACAATGAATCGGTCTAAGTATTCTTCTTCAAAACTATTTTCAGCTACGTGGTCAGTTAATTGCGCAATAGTTTGCTGGCAAACTGGACACATATCAGCATGAATTGCGATACCTGCAGATAAAGATGCTGGTAAGTCGCCATTAACAAATGATTGAATTAGCTCAACTTTAGGGTGATGTTTGATCATGATTCTTCTCCTAACTGTAATTTGAGTTTAGCTAACGCTAAGCGTAATCTAGATTTAACGGTACCTAGTGGTAAATTAAGATGTGAAGCAAGTTGCTCCTGTGACATCTCTCTAAGGTAAAAACCTTTTACAACATCTTGTTGAGCTTGAGGAAGCCCCTCAATAACATTGAGTAATTTATTATTGGCTAAATGGTCGTCAAATGATTCGTCTTCACTGCTCATGCTCTCAGCAATCGGCCAAATATCTTCACTAATATTGTCTTCTTTGTTACTTTGTATTTTACGAAGCATATCAAAGGTAATGTTACGCATTACGGTATAAACCCAAGTAGTCGCAGCCCCTTTATCTTGATTAAAGAGATGAGCTTTTCTCCAAACGTTGCTCATAGTGTCTTGCACTACTTCATTGGCTTGCGCTTCATTTGGAAACTTACTTCGGGCAATGCGTAATATTTTTGGTGCAAAAAATTTAAACAACTGTGTAAAAGCTTGTTTGTCTCGTGTTTGTGCAATTGCGTTAAGCCATTCACAAAGCTGTGGGTGGTTTATCTTCTCTGACATATGTGTGTTATTGACTTTGTCTGACATATGAATAGATTTACCATTTGTCGCGTTGCTTAGCAAGTTAGTCTGCATTGCTTCGTACCACTATTTATTTAAACATGTGAGGTTATACGTTCAAATAGAGGTTAGGATCACTTTAAGTTTGTTTTTATAATTATTTAATATAAATAATTATAAAAAGGTTAACTGATGACCAATATCGCCTTTATTTTAAAGCCCTTTCCCCCGACAAATGAGATAGACTCACCCATTATTATTTACCTTAAACAGCGAGGGATAAATACTATTGAATTCAAGTAATAAATGACTGTTTTGAGAATTTAGGGGATTATTCTCCTCCTTTGTTTTTAATAGTTTTTTATTTAAAGTTTACTATACTGAAGAAAAAACTACGTGCCTATGCACCTGACTCAGTGATGAATCTTCGATCAGGTACTCCGAAGATGACGTTTACAACAGTTCCTGAGCTAACAACATAGTCATGAAAATTATGTAATCAATACAAGGTAATATAATGGGACTATTTTTTCAAAGAGCAGCTATTGACAACTCTCCATCAAAAGAACAATTAGAGGCTAAGAAATCACAACACATATTAGATAGTTTAAAGAGTTCATTAGCATTTATAGAGTTTACCCCTGACGGGACTATATTGGATGCTAATACAAATTTTTTAGATGCCGTCGGATACTCTATTGAAGAAGTTAAGAATAAACACCATAGAATTTTTTGTGATAAAACTTATACCCAATCAAAAGAATACATGAATTTTTGGGGAAAATTGTCCTCCGGTCAATCTATGACTGATAGATACCTACGCTTCAAAAAAGATGGTACACCTATATGGCTAGAAGCTAGTTATAACGCTGTAAAAGGCGATGATGGTAAAATATTATCCGTTGTAAAAATTGCTAGTGATATCACAGAATCGGTTGAAAAAGCGAATGTACAAAATGGCATAGTAGAAGCCCTTAATCGTTCAACGGCAATCATTTCATTTGAATTAGATGGAACGATTATTGAAGCTAACGATAACTTTCTAAATGCTACAGGTTATGGTCTTTCAGATATTCACGGACAGAGCCATAAAATATTCTGTTCTTCTGAATTATCATCAAGTAATGAATATAAACAATTTTGGTTAAAATTGAATAATGGTGAATATATTCAAGGCTTATTTGAACGCAGAGATGCTCAAGGAAATGTTTTATGGTTAGAAGCAAGTTACAACCCTATTATTGATGAAAATGGAAAATTAATTCGTGTTGTAAAATTTGCCACTGATGTAACTGAAAGAATTACCGACATTAATAATGCGTCAGAGGCAGTACAATCAACAGTTATAGAAACTGAACAAGTATCTGAACAAGGTAAAGCCGTGTTAACGCAGAGCGTTTCCATCATGGATGAAATAACCGAAAACATCGAAATAGTAGCAAAAGATATTTCAGCAATTAATGATCAATCAGATAAGATAAGTAACATCGTTAGTACTATTTCAGCCATAGCTGACCAAACAAACTTACTTGCTTTGAATGCCGCGATAGAAGCCGCGAGGGCTGGTGAACAAGGAAGAGGATTTGCCGTTGTAGCTGATGAGGTAAGAAGCTTAGCAGCAAGAACAAGCTCCTCAACAACTGAAATTTCTGATGTTGTTAAAAATAATGCAGCGTTATCAGCAGCATTATCTAAAAATATAATAGAAACACAACAAAAAGCGTTATCAGGTACAGAACTCATTTCTCAAGTTGATGGTATCTTTATAGAAATAAACCAAGGCATGGCTGGAGTAAGCTCGTCTGTGAATAAGCTACGATAAATATACAATTTTTTACACAGAGAACTTTTATTAAAACCTCTTAAAGTAACTCCATAGATAAAAATATCTGTCTATGGAGCCTTTCAATTTGTGTTTTTTATCCCCACAACAAAACCACAAACTCAATACAATTGTTATAAGCTATTTGAAGATAACCGATTCTACAAACCCCTTGGCTTCTTGGAAACTGTAGTTATCAACAAATGCACTCTTCACATTAATCTCAATAGGTAATATTTCTAGCCACCTAGCTAAAACCCAGTGAGTATCATTTAGTAATTTATTCGGGTATAAATCATTGAGGTTTTCATTCTCTGCAAAAACACTTTCTAACGACACTGATAGCTCACTAATGCTGTTATCGTCATGCTGTTGTGACCAGTGTTCAATTTGAAAAACATTACCAAAGTCAAGATTGTCCCTATCTTGTTCGAGTAAATCAATCGCGACAAGTGACTTACACTGTACATCTATTTCTAAAATCCCCTCTTCATCTTGATCGAAATTAATAATTTCAACCCAACTGCCCCACAGCTTATTTTCATCAGAAAGTGGAATGTTAAACCCATTTGTATTTTCGCTATTATTATCATTAGTTAAGCAAATAACAAAGCCTTGACCAGCTGAAGCAATCGCAACCATTTTTAAATAACGAGGCTCAAATATTCTTAGTTTAGTTACTCCACCTGGTAATAAGAACACCGATAACGGAAAAATAGGTAAGGTGATATTTTCCAGCTTCATTGATGAGTTTTTCATGGGATTACCTCTTTGTGGTTAATGGGTATATATACGTTTCGTGAGATGAAAACGATCAGTTTAAAAATAACTGATTATATACCCATTACACTTCAAGATGCAGGTTCAGAGTTAAGCTAGGAAATCAGATCAAGGCGCGTTACGCAGATAATGGTTGCTCAGGAGAATATGCTCCCAGCATTCTCTAACAAGCTACATCCATGTAGCGTCCTTATCAAGTATTGCAACGCTGGACTGAGACTCCCTTAGCTCCCGTTGGTCAAGGCGATAAAGGGTCATCTACGGCGTTATTGATTTAGAAAATAGAATAACTATTCTCGTCAATCAATGCCTTGTAACTAACCCTGTATCGACTTGCTGAAATCTGCATCTTGAGGTGTGATGGGTATATAGTTAACTCTGGACCTAGTTGGAAACGCCATCATCGAAGTATCTGATCTAACATCTATCTCTTTTTATAAACTGGATCGCCGATTAAGGCACCACGGGGATGATATCCGTTAGTCAGATACATAGGCATGAAAAAAGCCCCTAAGATATAGGGGCTAGTAAGGGAGAACAAATCAGTTTGAATTAATCAGTTAGATTTAATCAGTTAGTATTAATCAGTTAGTATTAATCAGTTAGTATTAATCAGTAATAACAGTATCAATAACATGAATCACACCATTGGTAGTGTACACATTAGATATTACAACATTTGCACCACCAATCATCAACATACCTGTTTCAGCATCAACGTTAACATCAATCATAGAACCTGATGCTGTAGTTAAAGAACGTCCGTTGTTTGCGTAAGCATCTAAAGCACTTAAGTTGCTTTCACCTACAACATGACTAAGTAATACACTAGTAAGCATGTCTTTATCCGCTAGCAAAGCAGTTAAGGCATCAGGGGCAATTTTATCAAAAGCAGCATTAGTTGGAGCAAACACTGTGAACATAGCTTCTTCGTTTGACAAAGTAGTTACTAAATCAGCAGCAGTAAGGGCTGTCACTAATGTTGAGAAATTATCAGGGTCAGCAAGAGCCACTTCTACAATATTCATTGTTGGAGTAGCCATCATTGCTGGGGGCATAATTACGTTATCAATTAAGTGTACAACACCGTTATCAGCCATAACATTTGCCGCACTTACTTTAGCACCATTAATAAACAACATACCGTCAGAGAAAGACAAAGATGCTTTATCTTCGTTTGCCATTACAGCCATGTTATCCATTGATTGAGCTAAGGTAATAGCCGCTTCAGAAAGAATTTCGCCTCCAACAACATGGTATAGTAAAATATTACTTAGTTGCTCGCTCGTTAACGCTTCAACAGTACCTGCTGGTAATCTGTCAAAAGCAGCATTGGTTGGTGCAAAAACTGTGTAATCAGTATCAAGGTTAGCTAACACGGTATCTAAACCTGTCGATTGTAACGCTGAAACCAATGTAGATAAATCACTATTACTGCTTGCAACATCAACTAAGCTCATGCTCGGCTCTGGTAATGCAACATCACCAATAATTACAGCGTCAATCACATGAATAATACCATTGGTTGTGTAAATATCTTTCATCACAATATTGGCGCCACCGAACATCAATTTATCAGTAGCCATGTTAATACTAAGCGCTATTTCTGCCATTGATGCAGTTTCAACCATGTTACCGCTTAATGCGTATGCATCTACCGTGTTTACAGCACTACCTGCTATTACATGTTGCAACAATACTTTTGCTAAGGCATCCGTGTCAGCAATTAATGCTGCTAAAGTTTCTTCTGCAATTAACGCAAATGCAGCATCAGTAGGTGCAAAAACAGTAAAGGTTGCACTGTTATCATTAAGTACTGTATCTAAATTTGCTGCTTGAAGTGCTGTAACTAAAGTAGTGAACTCTCCGTTTGCAACAGCAGTTTCAACAATGTTTAGTGTTGGAGTCACCATTTCTGCTGGAGGTAGCAATACTGCATCAATTACGTGAATAATACCGTTATCTGTTTGAATATCAGTTGTCGTTACCGTCGCGGTATTCACTAATAAATTTTCACCACTTAATGATAATGCTATTTTATCTCCATTCGCTACCTCAACGGTTGTTCCCGCAAGAGCAATGGCAGAAGCCGCATCTACTTCACCACTAATAACATGATAGGTAAGAATATCTGATAAGGTATCAGTATCAGCGAGTAAGGCTGCGATTGTATTTTCTCCTAATAAGGCAAAAGCACTATCTGTAGGAGCAAAAACAGTAAACTTGGTACTAGTGTCAGCTAATACGGTATCTAAACCTGTTGCTTGTAAGGCCGCAACTAGCGTAGTAAAGCTACCATTACTTACCGCAGCATCAACAATAGTGGTAGGTGTTACGACTTCTTCAATAACTTCCTGAGTTACTTTGTCATCGTCATCATTACACCCTTGTAATAAAAACATACTTAATACGGTTACACTTATTATTTTTGAATATTTCATTTTGCGGCCTCATTTATTAATTTATTGTCTCATTGATTACCACTAAACTTACGGCTATAAAAACAACAAGGATCAATAATTATTAATAAAAATTTTATATTTTTTATAGTGATCTTTTAACAAAGAAAGGCGTATTTAAGAGGTTAAAATAAAATCATGACGAATCAATAAAACACAAGAGGTGGGGATGTATGTATTTAAAATCAGTGACTTAAAATATCACATGATTTTTCAGTGTTTTAGATAGCGCAAGGTTAATTTCGAGGGGTATTAGTCCCCCCACACATAGGTGTTTTATCGATATGAGTATTGATGTCGGGTATGGCTGGACTTTAACGCCGCGCTCCACTTGTGTTGATAGAGAACAGCGCTTTGTTATTTCTTTATAAGGTCTGCACTACACTCGACAGACGATTGAATATATACGATATTTCGAACAAATAACCATTGGTGCGAAGCCTCTTCACAAAAAGAATATCCGCTAGCTTCGAGGTATTCACCTGCCACATAGTGAACAACATGAGGCAGCGCTAATAGAAAGACTATACTCGCAACTGCTAACCTAGAGAAAATTGTCGTTACCCTCTTGGTTAACGGCTTTACCAGCCATTGTTCCCAGATGACGACAAATGCAAGAGCAAGCATGCCAATACCAACACCAACACCAACACCAAGCATATAGTAAGAACCTTTATCAATTAATACTATTTCGTCACCACTGCCTTTAACCAGCATATAAATTCTATAAATGAACCATAATAATGATAAAAGACCACCCAATAGAAATAGTATCGGTGTTACTATTCGATTAAAAAGCGAAGGTTTTTCTTGTCCCTCCATTTATCGAAGCCTCTGCATAGATGGTAAGTACTCTTTAATTAATTCAGATTAATATCCCATAATTTCAGAGCTTTATAAACAATAAACATCTTATTTTTATAAGTGGCTTAGATATTAGTGATAATTTACAGTAATATCAAACAGAGAAGTAGATATGATTTCATTATAAATCAATGATTTGGTGAACATGAAGTGTTCTTGTAAATGACTAAGATTTCTCAGTAATATGACAAAAAATTATTTATTAGAAAATATTTGGAAAAGACATTAACGTTAATATCTTCAATGAAAATTTAAAGCCTCTCAATTTAACTTTATGACTCTCAGCTATGGTGGCCTAGTTGTCTATCAGGACAAAGTAGGTCAATATTTTATGATCGCTTTACTCCCTTAAGAAACCGATACTTTCTGAAAGACACATTTAGTATTGATGTCAGGTATGGCTGGACTTTAACGCCGCGCTCCACTTGTGGTGATAGAGAACAGCGCTTTGTTATTTCTTTATAAGGTCTGCGCTACACTCGACAGACGATTGAATATATAAGATATCTCGAACAAATAACCATTGGTGAGAAGCCTCTTCACAAACAGAATACCCGTCATTTTCAAGATAATTATTTGATGCATAGTGCACAATATGAGGGACGGTAAAGGTTAGTACTACACCTGTAATAGCCAGCTTACTTATGATGGATGCGCTTCTCTTTGTCAGTGTTTTTTTCAGCCATGTTTCTTGCACACCTGCAAAAGCGATAGCCATGAGACCAACACCTACGCCCAGTGCATAATAGGAGCCTTTATCAAAAACAACAACAGCCGCCCCCATTTCTAAAATCAGATGAAATGCCCTATAAAAAAACCATAGTAAGGCACCAAATGCACTAAAAACAAAAAGCAATGGTCCAAAAATTCGAATAAGTAAAGACGGCCTTTCTCTATCTTCCATTATCGCACCCCTAATGAGGGAACAAGGTATTCTCGCAGCGTACGTCTGACCCACTTAATTGCCATCACCCGCGCTGATTTTACCGCTTGTTCAATCACATGGTTAACCGCTTTTCCAGCGGAATTTACTGCTTCTCTTTTCTTTTTGGCAAAGTATTTTTCGGTATCAACTCCAATCTCATCTAACCCTGCTATGACTCGATCAGTGATACCTAGTTTATTGTCGGCGAACTCTAACAACATAGATACACCAACGCCGACCAATATAACTGCGACTATCGGACCTATGGCAATAGTAGTTATTCCCCCTGCCACAATAGCTGCACCTATTGATACCGCAGTAGCTATTCCTACTTTGACCACATCTGTTGCCAGTGTACCTACTAGCCGACTGAGAGTAGCCTGATCTGTTAAAAAATAATCTATTACTCGGTAAGCAGATAACAATACAACAGTAAGCATGCCTCCCTGCTTAGCAGCAGTAATAGCACCGACTTTCCCGAGCCCCATAGAAACCACTTTAGGATTTTTTATTCCATATTTTGTACCTGTGAGTATAGTCCTTAACCCCGCATGCCCTTTGAGAATAATATGAGGCTTGCCACCGTAGGTTTTAATGTACGCCCTCGCGCCAACGCCACCCAAATCACCGACCAATTTAGCCATGGTTACAGCATCATCAGCAGATGCGTAGTAGCTTGCACCTACTCCTACCTTACCTTTAATTTTTTGCCAAGCACCTTGAACGCTAGCCTGTTTTCCTTTGGGTGAAGACTGTATAATGGCATCCATTTCTTCAAATGAAATCACATATACTTCGTGCTTGTTTGATCTTATTTTTTGTTGCAGTTCTTTCTTTTCCTTTTCCGTAAGCATCTTACTTTACTCCTTTGGTTTAACTTGTGATGAAGAATAACAACTAATTATGGATACTTCTCAGTAAAGCCGTCCCATAATATTTAATTAATTGAGATTAATATCCCATAATTTCATAGGTTTAGAAACAATAAACATCTTATTTTTATCGTGGCTTAGATATTACTGATAAGTTACAGTAATATCAAACAGAGAAGTATATATGATTTCATTATAAATCAATGGATTAGGAACTTGTGAAGTGTTCTTGTAAATGACTAAGGTTTCTCAGTAATATGACAAAAAATTATTTATTAGAAAATATTTGGAAAAGACATTAACGTTAATGTCTTCAATAGAATTTAAAGTTTATTCATTCAACTTTATGACTGTCGACTATAGTGACCTAGTTGTCTATCAGGACAAAGTAGGTCAATGTTTTATGATCGCTTTACCCCCTAATTTCTGAAAGAAAAATCTCTATATTTTTGAGTACCTATTGAGGTTATCTAGAAGACGAAGACTGCATGGTTTTATGTATATAGCTATGTTGCTAGGTCCTAATTGGACAGGTTTGTACTTGTGTTTCTTTATCAAAAAACAATGTTATTTCCGCAACATTAACCCCAAATTTACTCATTGTAGTTTTATTCATTACGCGATATTCATCAAGTTGATACATCCAATCGTCCATAGATACTTCATAGGTTTCATCGTCAACAACCAATGATAAGGTATATTGAAATTGAAACGCAAAACCCTGATGATTGCCAATGGCGGTTCCTACAACGTCTTCCGCTTGCCCTTCATAACTACCGTCTGATTTCTTTGACAACTGCCAGTTTCTAAAGCTGATTTCACCATCATCAAAATAAAACTTTTCAGCCAGTACTCCTTCATTACCTTGCCATGTTCCTGCTATTTCGACACAAAAACGTCTGGTAACTTG
>Ga0308015_10000497_pt1 | contig 18383 bp, 8 predicted proteins | sample Neamet231_FD_203128 | JGI IMG/M metagenome (GOLD analysis project Ga0308015, IMG submission 203128) | Marine microbial communities from water near the shore, Antarctic Ocean - #231 | ecosystem: Environmental > Aquatic > Marine > Unclassified | place: Southern Ocean | collected 2014-07-28
GACGATTGCAGTTACGAAGAACGAAATTTTTTCGTAGCGAGGTTTTAGAGAATGCGTTAGATATAGGTTTTATTTCCCGTTTCACGCGCAGGTGTATACATATACATCGAGCATAAAATGGGAAATAAAATTTGCAGATGACGTGCTATCGGAAGCCATAGTAAAAATTTTGGCAATGTAGCTCAGCTGGTTAGAGCACAGCATTCATAATGCTGGGGTCGGTGGTTCAAGTCCACCCATTGCTACCAAACACCACTCCAGTGAACTCTGGAGAACTCCAAAGAAGCCCATGTCAGTGGAAACTTGTTAGAAGATTGAAAAAATAACCTAGCCCCTCCCCCTAGGCTTCCGACCAACCATGCGGCCCTCGAACATCCCTATCGATCTACCAAGCATCTCAAGCTCATACAGCTCTGCCAGCTTTGCGCTGCGCTCTGCACGCTTTGCCCTAGTTTCTCTGCCATGCACCGTGTGAGCCGCAGCTATCCTCGCCCTACCCTCGGCCGTCTTAGCGCCCGTAGACCGGCCACCGTGAAAGCGACACTTGGTCTTACCCTTGATAGCAGGCGCGCGACACTGGAGCTTAGTGCGCTTAGATTGGGCATTACATTGGGTGCATGTCACACGCCCACCGAGAGTTGTGTAGTTAGTCATAGCTAAGATTTACCAAAGAAAGAACAAACAAATTTTTTTTGTTACAGCCATGATATAAACCTAATGTTCTAAAATTGATTGTTTGCAGAGTTGGATTAGCGGTCGGCCAATCGTCCAGAGCCACCGAGTTGGTAATAGACTATGGGAACAAAATCTTCCGCGCCCCAACCGGGGTCGTCGGTCCATTCGGCATCATAGGCAGCAGTCGGCCGTGCCGCCATCACCTCGTCCAATTTTTTGCCTTCCAGGATCATGCTGAGAACCTGATCTTGAATGTCGAGAATCATGTCGCGAAACTCGATCATCTCGGCACGGCCCACCACTTCGAGGCCATGACCCGGTATAACTTTTGTGTCTGGGCCGGCTAAATCGATAGCCTTATCCATAGCCGCAATTGTGCCTCTAAGACTACCGCCGTTGTAGATATCGATAATGGGGTAGCTGGTGGTGCGATACACATCGCCAAGATGGAGCACATCGGATTTGGAAAAGTAGACGAAGCTATCTCCATCTGTATGGGCCGGAGGTGCCAGAAAAGCTCGAACCTCTTCGCCATTAAGATGGAAGCTCATGGTGTCGTTGAAAGTTATAAGCGGTCTAGCTGCGGCAGGTTGTTGTGGGCCGAAAACGCCTCCGGCTCTGGGGCCACGAAATCTTTCCTTGAAAAAGCGCAGGCGCGTGTTGTCGTGAGCAAAGATCACCACGCCCATCTCCGCCAGATTTTCATTGCCGCCAGTATGATCGCGATGAATATGAGTGTTGACCAGAAAGCGAATTTCTTCGTCGGTCACCTGCTTGACGGCTGCTACTAATCTTTCTGTAAGTGGCGCAAACAGGGAGTCCACCAGCAGTACACCGTCGGGGCCAACTTGAACGCCGATGTTGCCGCCGCCTCCCGGGCGCTGGACCATGTAGACATCACCGGACACGGGCGTTATGGAAAGTTCCACCCCGGCAAAATTCCCCTGGCCATAAGAGAGACTGCCTGTAGCTGAAAACGTGAGAGTTGTTATAGCCAATAGTACAAATTGACGGAGCTTATTCACTTTAGTTTTCATATTCATCCTTGCTACTTACCAACCCCTAGACTTCTGAAGCAATTCAACGGTTCAGCCTGAATGTCGAGAAGGGTTGCAAACTATCAAGTGCGTCTAATCCCATTCCGGGCAGCCGCGCAAACTGTTTGACTTAAATAATGATTGTATGATAGTTCTATAACTGAAAATAATGATTGTATGATAGGTCTATAACTGAAGCTTCCGTTACAAGCATATTACAGGCAAGGAAATCATATGAAGATGAATAACAAAAAGGAAGGCAAAAAATTAATTCCCGCTCGCTTAGGCGCAATAATGCTCGCATCAGTGGTGGCGGCCCCAACCTTGGCACAAGAAGATACTATCGAAGAGGTTGTCGTAACTGGTATCCGCGGCAGCTTACAGCAGGCGCTGGGATTGAAACGTAACGCCGACAACATAGTCGACGCCATTGTCGCGGAGGATATCGGTAATTTTCCGGATCAGAATCTGGCGGAGTCGCTGCAGCGAATTTCGGGGGTCGCCATCGACCGGCAGCGTGGTGAGGGTTCGACCGTGTCCATTCGCGGCCTGGGGCCGGAGTTCACCAGAGTCGAGGTCAATGGCCGCACCGGCCTATCCGGAGCCGGTGCGGGCTCTGCAGGCGGCATCGGCGGACTGAGCAACAGCCGCGCCTTCTATTTCGATTCCATGCAGTCCGAGCTCGTGGGGGCTGTGGAGGTATACAAGTCGACGCAGGCAAACCTGTTAGATGGCGGCTTGGGCGGCACAGTCAAAATCCGTACCCGTCGCCCGTTCGATAACGGGGGGGATCGCATCGTTGCCGCTAGTGTGATGGGCGCCTACAGCGAGTTGGCCGATGACCTAGGATCCCGTTTCACTGGCGTGTTTAGTGACTCGTTCGCCGACAAGACCTGGGGTTTTCTCATCGGCGTCGCGTATGACGATCGCACCGTCCGGGAGGACTGGTTCGGGGTTCCCGACTACGAGCCCAAGATCTTCAACAATGCGGTCGACGAGAACGGGGTTTCGCTCGACGGAACTTGCACGCTGCTAAATACCGCTCAGGGTTGTGGGTATACGGCTGGAAACGTGCGCATGGGTATTGTTGAGGACGAGCGCGAGCGGCTGAATCTTTCTTCGGCGCTGCAGTGGCGCCCTTCAGACACCGTCGATGTGACCCTCGACCTGCAACACAATGAATTCACCCGCGATTATATTGATATCCAGCTGCCGCTGCGCACCCAGGCCGGACTCGCCGGTGGCGCGCAGGAGGTTTTCCAGAACGAGAACGATATCGTCACGTTTTTCTCCACGGATAGAGCGCGCCCACGGCCATTTCCGCGTGACTTCGACACGACGGTCAAGCAGGATCAAATTGCCCTCAACGCCACGTTCACGCCGAACGAGAAGATCGAGGTCAACCTTGATGCGTCCTGGTCCAAGTCCACGACCGACGAGCTACAAGGGGCCACGTTTTACGATATCGCGAGTGGGGTGCCGGCATCTTTTGATGCGCGTAACGGCTTCATACCTTCCGTTAGTGTTGATGCCGATCTGACCGACCCTTCGATCTACACCTTTTCCCTGTTGCAGGACAGCGTGCGGAACGTGGAGGACGAGGAGTTTCAGTTCCGAAGCGATGTCACCTACTTCTTCGACGATGGCAACTCGATTGCCGCTGGCATCAGCTACAGCGATCGGGATCGTCAAAACGACAGATACACCATGTCCGTCGGTACTCGATTCGGTAACTTTCGCAACGAGCCGCTCACCAACACCGTTTTTCACGAACTGCCTTATAGCGACGCCTTCTCAGGCATCGGTGGCGGCGCGAATACGTGGCCTACGAACTGGCTGTGGGCGGATCCTGCGGCTGTCAGGCAGCAGTTTCTGGTGGACCGCAAAGATGAGATTCCAGCCGACCAGTTCGCAAGTGCGGATGCGCTCAGTGGAGAAGCGTTTTTGATCAACGAAAAGAAGTTGGGCGGCTACGTTATGTTGAACCTTGGGGGAAGCTTGGGAGATATACCCTACTCCGGGAACCTCGGCGTGCGGGTCGTGAAGATCAAGCGCGACTCGACGGGTAACGTTCAGCCGATCAATAACGTGGTTTTCAATGAGGCGTCTGGCGTCTTTGTATTCGAGTTGGGGGCGGCCGAGCCGCAGTCATTCGACAGCGATAATACTGAAGTGCTGCCATCGCTCAACTTGAGGTTCAATCTGCGCGAGGATCTGATCGCGCGATTCGCCTGGGGTAAAACCATGACACAGCCATCCTTCTCTCAGCTGAATCCCGGGGGCACCAAACTTGCGTCCACCCGCACTGTCAACGAGGGCAACCCGCTGTTGGAGCCCTACGTGGCTGAGGCACTCGATCTCACCCTAGAGTGGTACCCGAGAGAAAACGCCATCGTCGCGTTGGCGGCTTTCGGTAAAAAGGTGGACTCTTTCATCACCACATCCACGATCGTTGATGATTGGCTTGATCCAGTCACCGGTCAGCCGATCCCGGACCCGGAAAGCGGCGGTAATGTGCGGCTGCAGCTTAATGGGCCACAGAATGAGGAAGGAGCCTTCATCGGCGGTGTCGAGCTCGCTTTCCAGTACGCGTTCACGAACCTGCCTGCGCCTTGGGACGGCTTCGGCACGCAGCTTAATTACACCTGGGTCACCACCGATGCGGAGTTCATCAATCCGAACAGCGGCGCCAGCTTTGACGTGCCGGGTTTGTCGGAGAACTCGGCCAATGCGGTGATCTTCTACGAGAAAGATCGCTTAAGCGGGCGGGTGGCGTGGAACTGGCGCGATGAATTTCTGTTCAGAGTCTCCGATACTCGGTCCAACCCCAGGTTCACCAAGTCGTATACGCAGCTGGATGCAAGTTTCGGCTACAACCTGACAGATAATATCTCGCTGGTGCTCGAAGGCATCAACCTCACTGACGAAAACCTCATGCAATTCAACATAGTGGGTCCGGTGTCGAATCTGGAACAACTGCGGGCGATCTCGAACACCGGGCGGCGTTTCCAGGTAGGTGTGCGGATGAAACTGTGACCAAAAAGCGCCAGGCTGGGGAATAATTCTGAATCCAACTGTACTAGAGTCACACCTGTTATGACTACATATCCCAAGCCAAGATTACTTGTCAATTCACTGCTGGCTGCATTTTTTCTCTATGGCTGCTCTGCCGAAAATGAAACAGCTGCGGTAAGCAGTAGAGACTACGTCAGTGAAGACATGCGGTTGCGTATCGAACAGCTTAAGCAGAGCGTTGCTGGTGAACCCACCAGCGAGAGTACTATCGCAGAGCGAGCCGAATTGCTGGCTGATTGGATTGATGCTTATGCGCTAGCCGGTGGTGAGGTGGGAGTGGACGCCACGGGAATTCGCATTCAGGCGACATTGCCCCCGACCGGCAATGCTGCCGTAACTCAGTCCCATAATGTCGACAGGTTCGTGCGTGAATTTGCTCTGCGCGACGAGGAAGGCGCCCTTGGCTTTCTCTTCTCTGACGAACTCGGACCCTACGTTGTAGGATCGATGCAGTCTTTAAGCCAGACTTGGCGTGTTGGCTCTCGGTCAGTGGAAACCGGTGGGGGGTTCTGGGTAGCCCGCCACTTCGCCGCTAATTTCGGTCAGTTCCAAACCGACGATCCGGCAGGTCCGGGTTTTATTAGCATCGAAACAACAGACGACGATGCAGTATTTGAACGAGAGATCTATATGGCTTCCGGCCCCCATGGCGGCTTCGAGGCGCGCAACGCGCAACCAGCCATAGCCTTTCGCCTGGTTGCCGGCGAATTGGATAGAGGCTCAAGTGTCACCATAACGTATGGAGACCAACGACAGGGCGGGTCGGGTCTGCAAATGCCCACTTTCGAAAGTGTACGAATGCCGCTACCACTTTACGTGGACTTGGATGGCTCCGGAGAATGGCGATCCCTGCCCATTACTCCATTCGTCATTACCGGAGGTGAAGCCACTGGGGTTCATGCGTTCGGGCCTAGCGTGGTGGAACCTGGTGAGAGCTTTGAATTATCTGTGCGTGCTGAGGACCCGTATTCCAATCGTGCAACGGGGGAAATACCCGCCTTTGAAGTGCTGATCAATGACGAAGTCGTAGCGACTACACAAGCAGGCAACGAGGCCATTACCGTGCTGGAATTAAGCCTTCCGAACGCTGGCCCCCATTGGGTATCTGTGCGCGGCATCGATGGCACTATCAGCGGTATCGGTAATCCTATCTTGGTGGAGCAGAATCCTCAGTTCCGGATCTACTGGGGTGACACTCATGGTCATTCCGGCTACTCCGAAGGTATAGGCACCGTTGATCAATTCATGGGCTTTGCCCGTGACGATTCCCGTCTCGACTTCGTTACCCATTCCGAACACGATGTCTGGCTTGATGCCGGAGAATGGGAACTAATCCGTCGCACCACTGCCGAGTACGATGAACCGGGAAAATTTATACCCTTCCTCGGTTGGGAATGGACTCGACAGACACGCTTTGGCGGACATCATAATGTTCTATTCCGGGAAATTGGCGATCAAACGCCCGTATCGAGTCTGCAGTTTCCGGTACTGTCGTCGCTCTATGCAGAGCTGCATGAACGCTACGACTCTGCTGATATCGTAGTCATTCCCCATGCCCATAACCCGGGAGATTTTCGTCAGTCTGATCCGCAGCTTGAACCCCTCATCGAAGTCATGTCCATCCATGGGTCTTTTCAGTGGTTCATGAAGAATTACCTTTCTCATGGGCACGAGGTAGGCGTGATAGCAGCGTCCGATGACCATTTGTCGCGACCTGGTTACTCCGCACCCCACACGGGTTCCCTGGCTCAGCGTGGTGGCTTGGGAGCAGTATTAGCGCCGGTACGATCCCGCGACGCTATATTCGATGGCATGAAGGCCAAGCGTACTTACGCGACTACCGGTGATCGTCTGATCCTGAAGTTCGATGTTAATGGCACCAACATGGGACAACGGGCGCCTTACAGTGAAAGTAGAACGATTTCGGGCCGCGTCATTGGTACTGGGCCGATTCGATCAATCACTTTGTACAAGAACGACGAAGTGCTCTGGAAGGAAGAGTATTTGTTGGAGGATAACCCAGGCAGTGAACAGGAATTGTTGTTGAGCTTTAATTCCGACTCGACACCGTATTTCAGTGGTGACATGCCACGAGGCTGGCGTCACTGGCGGGGCGAGCTGCAGGTGAACGAAGCTGAGTTGATAACCGCGATACCGCAGGATTTTTACAACCCTACTACCCAGTATTTTCAACAAAACGGCAACGTAGTCTCGTTCGGAACTCATACCCGGGGAGACTCTAGCTCTATTCGACTGAGGTTGGCTGAGGTTGGTCCGGATGCGTCTATATCGCTAAACTTGGAAGAAGCCACAGAAACCGGGTGGGCACCCCCTTTCTATCGTCAGCGTGCCACTATTGCTGCGACCAGCATAGAGCTGAACCTTGCGGAAATTGTCGCAGGCATAATGACTAGAAACCTTCCGCAAGCTGAATACCCTAACGACAGTGTCGCCATCCGTCGTGTTATCAACGGAGGCGAACGTGATATCAGCTTCAGGATTTCTGATGCGGAGCAACCAGACCAGGGTGATTATTATTATTTCAAGGTAGAACAGGCCAATGATGCAATTGCCTGGTCGAGTCCGGTATGGGTGGGAGGTTATCCTTCCCAATAGCGCAGCAAAGATTGGCAATTACAATTGCAGGCATTCGACAGCGTAGTGGAAGAATCTGGGTAGACGAATAACCAAATAACCAGTGTATCCAGGTGAAAGGACGCCGAAAATATGAAGCGTAGAAAGTTCATTCAAAACGGAGGTCTCATATCAGGCTCCTTGTTACTTCCCTCTTTCTCTCGCGCGGCTGACGCATGGTCCGGCGGCAAAATTCAACATCTTATTCCTCTGGTAAATTCCGATTCATTAATGCTCAAGGTTTCTTTTTCGGAACCGCAATCGTCGCCAGTTCTGCGAGTAGGACAGAATCGATTTCCAGGGCAGCAAACGGATACACTCGGAAGGTTTTGGTCATTTCGTGCAGCAGGTTTGGAAAGTAATCAAGCATACGAACTCACGCTTCTTGCTCAGGATGGAACAAGTTTTGCCGAACCCTGGCCACTTAAAACAGCTCCTTCGGAAAACAATAATACGGAAAGTGTGCGGCTGTTAATATTTAGTTGCGCAGGTGGCCCGGACAACGCCATGCTGAATAATGGGGACTGGCGCTATCTACCGGTTTCAATCAGGCAGAGAATTTTTCGACGGGCCCTGTCCTTCGCTCCCGACCTGGCTATTGGCATTGGCGATCAGGTTTACTGGGACCAAACTATCAATGCCCGCCGCAGGAGTCCCCGTGGTGATGCAGTTCGAGAACTCATCTGGGGAAAGTACGGAAGTTTTAACGAAGACCTCCCGGTTTTTGGTGCCGACAACGAAGCAACATTAACCGGTTGCCTCGATGAGCAATTGGCTTCGCTTTACAGTACCGACTTCCGCTCGGTGCCACTGATTCTTACGCAAGATGATCACGACTATTTCGAGAATGATGAGGGCACTGATGATCTCATTACATTTCCGCCGCGCAATTTTTCTGCGCAACTAGCCAAAGCCTCCCAGTCTCTGTATTTCCCAGAATTCTTGCCGGATCAGTATCGACCGACGAATTTGGCAGGCTCTACGGCAGATGGTTTAAGCGAATCCTATGGTTCTTACCGCTGGGGTTCGTTACTGGAGGTGTTGATGTACGACTGCCGCCGATTCCTGAGTCTGAAAGGACCTACGGCAAATTTCATCGAGGAACAGGCAGAAAGGTGGCTGGCAGGGAGAAACGAGCAGGAGCAAAGTGCGCGACATCTTATTCACATTCCCTCCACTCCTTTTGGTTGGTCGGCTGGCAAGTGGGGTGAGTGGTATCCGGATTACTTACAGCCAAATGGTCAATTGGGTCTCGAGAATCCCAAACCTTATTGGCAGAGCGGATGGTTTCAACAACACCAACGCATACTGGGTTCGATTGCGGCACAGAATGATAGAATACCGTTGATTATTTCTGGCGATCTTCATGCTATAGGATCTGGTTTGATTACGCGCAGCGGGGATCTCAATTTCGATCGAGGTGTTAATACGATTCTTGCAGGCCCAATTGGCACCGGAACTGGTTGGCCAAGCAGCGGCCGGGGTATAGAATCTACCGTGCCTTTGAGCATGACCGTGGAAGAACGGGTTTCCCCTATCGAAAACAACGGTTTTTCAATTCTCGATATCGATCAGGACAGTATTGAAGTCAAACAGTTCGCGTGGCTGCCAGGACTGGGATTGGACGCACTTGATAGCCTGCAACCCTTCTCGACCTTCAGACTGAATCGTTGAATTCCTGCAGTAATATTGTTCCACGATCACGAAACTAGACAATGCCTGGAGTCGAACAATGTGGCTGCCCAGTACCCCGACATCGTGCAGCGACTCGAGGCCGAGCACGCCAGGTGGAATGACGAATTGCCACCGCCTGATGAGACAATATTGCCGGCGATTCGTTCTACCCTGACTGATGTTGACGGCAAAACAGTACAATTGATCTTCTAAGCTAGCTCCTGATCGCTTAATTCGACCGTCCTTACAAAATAGCGAGAAAAAATAATGCATGCCAACCACTCAATCCGATCACTTTTACTCGCACTGCTCGTTACTGGAACTCTGCTGGGCTGCTCGACTGAAGAACAATTCACGGAAGTCAGTCAAGAGCTCAACCGCGATGACTACATGTCGAGCGAGCTGCGCGCCAGAGTGGAGACACTAAAAAGCGCCGTGGCAACCGAAGCAACCAGTGAAAACACCATCGCCGAGCGAGCCGGTTTGTTAGCCGACTGGGTAGATGCTTATGCCCTGGCAGGTGGAGAGGTCGGCGTAGATGCAACGCGAATTCGCTTGCAGTCTACTTTGCCTCCTCGCGGCAGACAGGCCGTGAATCAGAGCCGTAACGTGGACCGATTCGTGCGGGAATTCATTCTGCGGGATGAGGATGGTGCCCTGGGCTTGCTCAGATCGGACAATCTCGGGCCGTTTGTTGCCGGCACTATGGACACTCTGAGTCAAACCTGGCGGGTCGGCACCCGATCCATGGCGATTGGCGGAGGCTTCTGGGTAGCGCGGCACTTCGCAGCAAATTTCGGCGTATTCCAATCTGAGGATCCATCTGCAGCCGGTTATATCTCAATCGAAACAACCGATGATGATGCGGTTTTCGAACCGGAAACGATTATGGCATCCGGTCCCCACGGTGGCTTCCGTTCCCCGCAGCCGGCCATCGCCTTTCGCCTGGTCGCAGGGGAGCTTGACCTAGGGTCAAGTGTCACTATTACCTATGGTGACCAACGCCAGGGCGGTCCCGGTATTCGCCTGCCCACATTCGAGAGTGAACGCATGCCACTGCCACTCTATGTCGATCTGGACGGGTCCAGCGAATGGCGCTCTCTGCCCATCACACCTTTCGAGATCATTGGTGGCGAAGCGGCTGGTGTACACGGCTTCGGACCTAGCATCGTAGAACCCGGTGAGAATTTCGAGTTATCAGTACGTGCGCAAGACCAATTTTTCAATCGCGCCACGGGTGCAATCCCGGCATTTGAGATTTTAATTGATGAAGAAGTGGTAGCCACCACAGCCGGTAGCGATGCCATAACCGTGCTGGATTTGAGTGTGACTGAACCTGGCCCCCATTGGATTTCACTACGCAGCATCGATGGCCGCATCACTGGCATCGGCAATCCAATTCTGGTTGAAGATGATCCTGAGTATCGAATTTATTGGGGCGATACCCATGGTCACTCGGGTTATTCAGAAGGCATCGGCACCGTGGACTACTTTATGCGTTTCGCTCGCGATGATGCCCGCCTGGATTTCGTCACTCACTCAGAACACGATATCTGGCTTGATGCCGGAGAATGGGAGCTGATTCGCAAGACCAGCGCCGAATACGATGAACCGGGGAAGTTCATACCCTACCTGGGTTGGGAGTGGACCCGACCCACTCGCTTTGGTGGGCATCACAATGTTCTGTTTCGCGAGATCAAGGATCAGATGCCAGTCTCGGGGCTGAGTTATCCCGTACTGTCGGCACTCTATGCCGAGTTACATGAACGCTACGACGCAGACAACATCGTGGTGATTCCCCATGCGCATAATCCCGGCGACTTCCGCCAGTCTGACCCGCAACTCGAACCCATCATCGAGATAATGTCCATGCACGGTTCATTTCAGTGGTTCATGCAGAGTTATCTGTCACATGGTCATGAAGTTGGTGTGGTTGCGGCTTCTGATGACCACCTCTCTCGTCCGGGTTACTCGGCACCCAACAGCGATTCTCTGGCACAACGTGGAGGCTTGGGTGCAGTGCTGGCGCCAGAGCGTTCAAGAGATGCGATCTTTGACGGCATGAAAGCCAAGCGCACTTACGCCACAACGGGTGACCGTATCATTCTGAAGATGGATGTCAATGGCACTACCATGGGTCAGCGAGGCAGCTACAGTGAGACTCGAATCATTAGTGGCCGCGCTATTGGCACTGGTCCTATCAAGTCGGTGCAACTGTACAAAAATGATGAAGAAATATGGCAGCAGGAATATCTTTTGGAAGACTCTCCAGGCAGTGAACAGGAATTGCTATTGAGTTTTACCTCCGATCCCACACCTCATTTCAACGGTGATGCACCTCGTGGATGGCGACATTGGCGCGGAGAAATGACAGTGACTGGAGCTGAACTGAAGACTGCAACGGCTATGGATTTTGTAAACCCTACCACTCAAGCAATAGCTAGCGCTGGCAACACGGTACGCTTCAGCACTCACACCCGCGGCGATACCAGTTCCATTCGGCTTAGTCTGTCAGATGTGCAAGCAGACGCTACCATTACACTAAACCTTGAAGAAACAACTGAGACCGGATCGGCTCCACCTTTCTATCGTGTCCATGCCACCATCCCGGCCACCCGAGTTGAAATTTCACTTAGTGATATAGTCGATGGCCGGTTAACTCGAAATATTCCGCAAGCAGACTATCCCGACGACAATATCACCATCCGCCGGGTCATCAATGGTGGCACACGCGACGTGAACTTTACATTGACTGATACCGATAATCCTGATCAAGGCGACTACTATTATTTCAAGGTCGAGCAGGCCAACGATGCAGTCGCCTGGTCAAGCCCGGTTTGGGTGGGAGGATTTTCATCACAGTGAGTATCAGCGCCAGTAACCAATTGGGGACACTAATAGTTTAATAGCTTGAGAAATTCGCAAGGCATCAACTCGTGAGATAGATGTGTCTGGTATACACCGAAAAAAGATGGTGCCCAGTGGATCGATATTTACAAGGACCTTGAAGCAAGTCGGCAGTCTTAGGAATTAAATCTTGGGCTTGTGGGTTGATCTTTTTCAACGCCCTAAACTTTATTTTTTGTACGATGGAAACAGATGAATTATGACTAACAAGAACAAACCGAACTGGTATTTGCCGCCCCTGCCTCACGCGCTCCCGTTGCGCTTCGAATCCTCGGTGCGAAAACCAATAGTTATCACCGCAATTCAAGCTAAAGCCTACGAATATTTATTGATTACGCGTAAGTTTCGAAAGAACTGAAACAACAGATTCGTAGCGAAGGCTATTTGCAGCATCTAGCGCAGATCGATTTGAAGCATCTCGAAGGTTCGGATCTACGCCCGCATCAATTGCGAGCTTAACCGACTCCAGGGTTAGTAATTCCCTAGCACTACCGTCCAGAAAATCCCTTTCACTGCGCCCCATTTTTGAGACCCTGTCCAGACGTCGGTTTCCCATTCCCACAGCCGCCATCAAAACTGACAACTCTCCCTCATCGGCAATACTGAAAGGTCTTCTATTTCCCCCTGCAGGGTAACGGACATTGTGCGTAACGTGAGGATCAGCACCAAACTCAAGAAGCACTCTCATCATGTCAGGTTCCGTAGAGCGTGCGGCAAGCCATAGTGGCGTGGCGCCAACGAAGGTTTCATGAAAATGGAAATCCAGCGATTGACGACGTGTTGGTGTCGCCTTCTCCACGCGTACTTCCGTATCTGCCCCGAGGGCAAGGAGAACCTCTAAAGCCGGATAGTTTCTGCGCAGCACGGCCGCGTGTAATGCAGTGTAACCTGGATCTGCCGCATTCAAATCAGCTCCGTTTTCAGCGAGCAGCTGTACAATTTTTGCATTGCCTCCATGAACCGCCTCGATTAAGGGGCTCACTCCGGATGCAGAAGTCTCATTCACATTACTCCCTGCACTCACTAACAAGGTTGCAGAAGACAGGTGTCCAGATCTGACCGCAAACATCAATGCATTGTTTCCGCCCGTATTATGATTACCCCTAAAATCTGGATGGCTGTACTGCTCCTTATCAGTCTTCATCAGTAATGATTGAACTTCAGTTCGAGTATGAACATCGGCGTTATATTCAAGCAGCGCTTCAACAACCGGCGCATAGCCTTGCCCTGCAGCCCACATTAACGCAGTTTGCCCACGGGTTGCGCTTACATTCGGATTCGCGCCTGCTTTTAGCAGTAGCTCCACAACCGTCGCATCCCCGGAACGAGCGGCAATCATCACCGCGGATTCTCCCAACAAGAGATTGACATCAGGGCCTGCACCGGCTGTAACTAAAGTTTGAACCATACTGGTGCTTCCATTTTGTGCAGCCAGCCATAACGGCGTTACACCTAAATCGGTGGTGGCATTTACATTGGCACCTGCCTCAATCAGAAGACTTGCCATTACTGAATTATCTCTATAGCTAACCCAATGCAGCGCCGAGGTGCCATCTGCAAAGACTGCATTTACATCACTCCCTTCAGCCATCAGGGTCTCAAGCAACACCCAATTGCTTGCCTTTGCTGTGTCGACGATTAGTGGCTCTGCCTGGCTTCCAGCCCCAAACAAAAAGCCTGTCCATAGCGGTAATAGAATTTTAACTAAGTTATTTCTATGCATAGGTGTATCTGATCTCTGAGTTTGTTATACGCCATCGATAGGAAGCTTTCCCGTACTTCCGCCGATACTGTCGGCAGGCAAATCGAATTTGTCCATTATTGCCACTAGCAGATTTGCCATTGAAGGTTGGTCCGCATATTTTATGTGTTGACCACCGTTTAAACGTCCTGCTCCCCCACCAAGGAGTAGTACTGGAAGATCGTCTCCAGAGTGTATTGTGCTATTGGAAATCCCGGCGCCGTAAAGAATCGTCATATGGTCCAGCAAAGAGCCTTCTCCGTCTGGAGTTGCCGCAAGCTTTGCCAGGTAATTGGCAAACAACTGTGCATGATAGCGATTAATAATCGACATCTTCTCTACTATAAGTGGATTGTTATTGTGATGAGATAAAGGGTGGTGTGCCTCGGGAACACCAATTTGCGGATAGGCGCGAGGGCTCTGCTCTTCACTCATCATGAGAGTTATAACGCGGGTCAAGTCAGACTGCAGGGCCAATACTTGCAGGTCCTGCATCACCGTAACATGCTCCTCAAAATCAACGGGAACACCTTCAGGTTGAGCAAATTCGGGGAGCTCTAGATCAATCTGCTCCTCCGTCTTCTGAATGCGCCGTTCAACATTCCGAATTGATTCAACGTAACTATTCACTAAATGTTTATCTTCTGCTCCAAGTTGATATTTAAGGCCCGATAACTGTCTCAAAACCGTATCGAGAATACTTGATTGTTGCTTCGATCGTGCCTCACGAGCAGCTCGACTCGTGCTTCCGCTATCTCCGAATAGTCTTTCAAATACCGCGCGAGGGTTGTATTCCATCGGAAGGGGTTCGGTGGGACCGCTCCATGAAAGGGTAGAAGTGTACACACAACTAAGATTTGCAGTGCATGCTCCAGCGTTCTGGGGCGCGTCCATTGAAAGCTCAAGAGATGACAATTGCGTCTCTTTTCCCAACTTCGCACCCAGCAATTGATCTACCGAGACATCTGCTAGTATTTCTACCTCGTTTCTACCTCCGCGAGTTACGCCAGTCAGGAATGATCCGGAGGCCCCTGCATGGGCCCTATTCCAGTTTGCCTTAAGGCCCGATAAAACCAGCATCTGGTTTTTATAGGGTGCAAGTGGTTCCAAAATTGGCGTTAGTTCGAAATCACGTCCTGTTTTTTCTGGAGTCCAGTAGGGCATGGCCATTCCGTTTGGAACATAGACGGTCTGGAATCTGTGAATGGGAGTTCTAGCTGCCCCTTGAGCGCTTGCGTTAGCGGAGAGCCCGGGGGCCATAGCATCTAGCAACGGAAGAGCCACTGCCGCACCGAGACCACGCAAGATAGTTCTGCGTGGCAGTGTTTTCCGCGTGCTGATATTTACGGTTTTAGGTATTATCGCCATTTCAATTTTCCTTCACGTAATAAGATTACAGAAATCTAAAATATAAATGTACTTGGTCAAACATCGAACAGATAGTTTGCATTTCCTTTAGTCGCCGCTGCTCGCTCTAGTTGAATTCGTTAAGAATGCAGGACTATTGACAATACCCCAAATCAAAGAGGACCAACTGTAATTTTCAGCTGCAGCACCATCTACGATGTGACGAATGGTGGGTTGATCAAAATATTCGACCCTGCGGCCTAAGGCATACTCCATCAGTTTCTCAGTAAGGGTATGAACAAACTGCTCGGGACGGTCGAGCATCCAAGCACGTAGATCCGAAAACCCTTTGAACTCTATCCCACCAGGATAACTGCCGTCGGAGTCAATCGGAATGCCACCTTCGTCCAGGGTTCGCCAGCCACCAATCACATCAAAATTTTCCAATGCAAATCCAAGCGGGTCGATGACCGTATGGCAGGAAGCGCACACGGGGTTCGAGCGATGTTGTTCAAGCCTGTCTCGAATTGACTTAGGCGCCTGGCCAATTTCAGCTTCAGGCAAATTCGATACATTCGGTGGAGGTGGCGGCGGTGGCGTTCCAAGCATGTTGTCCAATAACCATTTACCACGCAGAACAGGAGAGGTGCGCCCGGGGTAAGACGTTACAGAGAGCAAAGAACCATGAGCCAACAAACCTCCGCGCTGTTCGAGGTTTGGCAATTTTACTTTCCTGAATCGACTTCCGTGGACCCCAGGAACTTCATAATGCTGGGCCAGACGTTCATTAAGGAACGTATAGTCGGCGTTTAAAAGCTCAAGTACACTCGCATCCGTTCGCAATGTATTTGCGATAAACATTTCCGTCTCGATCCGAAAGGCTTCAATTAGGCTCAAATCGTAATCTGGAAACAGCAATGAATTTACTTCGACATCCTCCAGACGACGCAGATTAAGCCACTGCGAGGAAAAATCATCGACCAACGTCTCGACAAATCGCGGATCTGCGGTCATGCGAATAACTTGTTGTTGTAAATTTTCAACATCTTTCAGCCCGCTCTTCTCTGCGATTTCTAATAGAGAGTCATCAGGAATGGAACTCCACAGGAAAAATGACAAACGGGATGCGAGTTCAAGATCGCTTAGGGGAAATTGCTCATCGGATGAAATTTGATCGTCCGTTCCACGGTAGGTGCGAATCAGGAAGCCAGGATCGCTTAGCAAATATTCCAAAGCGAATTGAATGCCTGTGTCAAAACTACCACCCGCTAAACGACCCTGGTTATAGAACCCCATTACGGTTTCCAAATCGCCCTCTGAGAGTGGCTGCCGGTAAGCTCTCCTCGCGAGTTTGGAAAGTATGTCGGTAGCACACGCTATTTCGTTGGTGCTTTCATCCATTGGGTGACAGGAAAATATCTTGGCTCGACCGGAAGTAGAAGTGGTAGAACCTGAGTCTCCATATGGCCCTCCTATCTCGAGAGAATGAACCTGCTGGTAAGACAAATAGACTTCATCATTGGCAAGTAACCTTCCCTTCAGAATCGGTTGAGGTCTATTTTCTGCCTCTAAATGTTCTCTGATATAAGATACTGTTACCACCCCCACGCCCGCTTCAACTGGCAATAAGAACTCCAATTCCTCATCGGCAGTTTGCATGTATGTTGCCCAGTCAGTACTACCCTGTTCACCGGGTGTAGCCAAACCGCTAAAGCTTATTGCTGCCGGAATCCCTGGTGCTTCCCCGCCGATGGTAAAGCGTTTTAGTAAGCGCCCATCAAGTCGAACTTCAAGTTGCTGTGGCCAACCCAAACCCATAATGAAATTTTGCCAATTGGCCCTTAGACGAATTCTAAACACATACTCTCCATCAACTGGAAAATTATGTGCAGCACTAAGTCCCCCACGCGTTCCGAATGGGACTTCCTCATTCTGTCGCCAGTCTTGCACTAAATGCAGGGGCACTTCATAGGTAGTAAACGAAGGGGCAACAGGAGGTAAACCGGTTGTCATGCGAGTCACAGTTCTGGCAACTGACATATACCGCTCTAAATAGGCAGTTGAAAAAGGCAACGACTCCGCAATATTGTCGAAATGGCCGTCCGCCGTTGGGTCTCCTGGCAGCAGCGAGATAACATTGACATCAAGCCCAAGCAGCTCATTGACAGCGTTGTTATACTCGTAACGATTCATCCGGTGTATTGGCACCATTCGCCCGGGGTTCGGATTTTCAGCCCAGGCTTGATCGAGTTCTGTTTCTAACCAATTGACCATTTGGTCAATTACTTCGAGCTCCGGACGTGGCATTCCCGAGGGAGGCATCATGCGTGCACGTAATTTTGAGGCCATTTTCTCCAAAATTTCGGCATGGCTGCCGGGCCGGGTGAAATCTATGTGCTCTAATGACATGCCAGCTATCATTGCTGTATCACTATGGCAAACTACGCAATAAGATCCCACCAGTTCTTGAATATCAGACCCTGAGAAAACGTTTTCAGCCGCTGAACTCCCACTAGCAGACAGTGTCGCGATAATAGAGGTTACAAGCAACAAGGCAAGATTTGAAAGTGACTTAAACTTTCTCTTAAAAAAAGGCCAGCTGGTAAAAATTCTTACTAACGACATTATACGACTCAACACCCGATCCACCCTGGTTAATGAAGTAAATTGACCTAGGTGACATTCCTCGGCAAATAGGCTTTGTCGTCCCAACATGATTCGGAAATAATTTCTTTGTATATTCATATCACCAGCGTTCTTCTTTTTAGTGATTTAATAGTATTTCTCAGGAATACCTACCGTTCGTCCACAATAGTATGTATACGAGTGCAATGGAACCATTCTGACTTATCGGGGTGTGCCCCTAGGGTGGTGTGCTGGCTGGGTAGTTACTAGGAAACAGGGGGTCGGTGTAGCTATCTAAGGCTGAAGAGCCAGTGGATGCGCATTGGACTGCGGAGGTTGTGGGTTGATTAGGAAGCAGAGTAGAGCTATTAGTTAGCAGTCAGTTCCTTAAAGCTGTCCAGCTTAAGAATTAAATTAGTGGGGTCTATTAAGCTCCATGTAGTATCAAGAACGCTGTCACCTGCCACGATAATGTCGGTATAAATGCCTGTCGTCGTTTCAAATTTACCACTGCAATCAGGGGTTTGTGCGTTCTCGTTAAGAGCGCCGATGGCATTGAACTCTCTAAACTTCGTGATCTGGACCGTAGCCTCAGAGAGAGACACCACCTTTAATCCTATATCAAACTCGCTAATGCCGCCTACTGACCCAGATAGGCCGTCTAAAAA
>Ga0308015_10000498_pt1 | contig 18324 bp, 5 predicted proteins | sample Neamet231_FD_203128 | JGI IMG/M metagenome (GOLD analysis project Ga0308015, IMG submission 203128) | Marine microbial communities from water near the shore, Antarctic Ocean - #231 | ecosystem: Environmental > Aquatic > Marine > Unclassified | place: Southern Ocean | collected 2014-07-28
AGTCAAAGAAGCATTACCTGTGGATAGAGAAATATCCCCATCTACTGACCAATGGTTTCCAGAGCGGTCATACGCTTCAAAGAATACAACACATTGAGTTCCTGCCGTCAAGTGAGTTTTACTAAAGGATAGGATAGCATCGATCGCATTTCCATGAACTACAGTTACTTCTAGACTAGAAGGAACATCTTCATCGATAACTTGCAGGGTTACTTGTCCTGTTGAACTAGGAGTCCACCAAACCTTTTCATCCTCATAATGGAGTCCTCCACTTGAAATCGACCAATTCGATAAGGGAGGGACCACATAGCCAGAATATCCATTATTATCAGTTCTAATCGTTGCAATTTCGTATGCAGTACCGGCAGCATACGACTCTAAGCCCTCCATAATAACCAATTGTGAAATCATGGCATTGGCTGGTACAACATATAGGCTACTATTACCAACTATAGCGCCTGCTGAAATTGAAATATTCCAAAGTCCTGGGGTTGATGCTTGATAATGTCCTTGACTATTGATAGAACCATTTTCTGCATACCACGAAACAGAACCAGCGTTTGAAAGATTCATTGTAAAACCATTAGCGTCAACTAGTTTTGGCTCTAGCAAAACAGATTGACCAGAGCGAACTTGAACCCCTTCAGGAAAAATGAACTCGAAAGGATCTCCTGGAAGTACTTCAACAATAACATTAGATTCCATTTGATTTAAACGCACTCTCAGATTCGCATCTCCAATATCTTCAGCAATCCATTGAGGACTTCCCTGTCCAATATAATCTCCATCGATGGTCCAAACTACATCATTGCTAACTTTTTCATTACCTCTTGAATCGACTTCGTTCGCACTTAATGTATAAGGCTGTAAAACCTGAGGTGAAAGTGTCGTAATCCGTAATGTATTTGCTTGACCAGATGTAACTGTGATGTTATATGTTGAATTCAGTGAAAGATGTTCAGCGCGGATTTCAATCAATCCTGCAGTCCAAGGAAAGAATAGACCATTACTATCAATCGTTCCATTGCTACAACTCCAAGTAATTTCTCCCTGTGCAATGTTATTTACAGAATCATACAATACTGCTTCAAAAACAACAACTTCATCAGCGGTCATAGAATATTGTGGTGAGGTCACTTCAATTCGAGATGGAGGTCCCGCTAGCATTGTCACATCATCATCTAATGATTCAACTGTCATAGGCTGAAATGCCTGGGTTAGCAAGATGGTTAGAATCAAGGCAAATAAGTATTTTTTGTTATTTACATCGTCTATCATAGAACCACCTGTTAACTAAGGTACTTGATGTTCAGTCTTCCCATTGGGCCCAATCAGCTTCACCTTGTTGGCGGTACCACCAAGTTCCAGCATCATCTTCCCACCATTCAGTTCCCTCATCGTCGATACGATAACTTTCATCTTGGCTGTAATCATTTTCCTCCGGCTCGGGTTCAGGGGTTGGTGCTGGACCAGAAGGTCCGGCTGCACCACCGCGAGTTGGTTTTCTTCTCTCAGGTGTTGCTTCATCAGCATCATCTTCTTCATCTTCGTCCCATTCATCATCATCTCCAGTTAAGACAATCTTCAATACGATCAATAGAACAATACCAATTGCTGCTGCCAAAAATGCTCCGACGTAATACAAAACACCACCAGCTTCAAAGAATCCTTCAAGAGTTCCTGTCACAGTAAAGGTTTGTTCTTCGCTTATCTGTCCGGACTTCACCGTGATTGTTTGACTACCTTCATCCAGAGTGATAATTCTCCAAACACCATCTCCTTGGTTGAGTATTTCCGCTCTTCCAGTTGAATCTACAAGTGTACTCGGTGGTACAGGTATTTTATTCCAAAACTCATCAAATGCAGTTACATTAACTGTAAATTCTCCGAGTTGATCTACTGATTCACTTGAAAGTTCAACATTTAGATGCGCTACGATTCTCTTAGCACTAACCGCTAACTGTATTTCGTTGTTAACTGTTGAAGAACTGCTGTATGTTAATAGATGAGGCCCTTCAATTCTTGCGAGATAGGTATAGACTCCTTCTTCACTTGTAGAATTAATATCATGGGCTACTCCATTGTTTTCTTGCCATTCAACATTTTGAGGGAATACGTTTCCATCGTTATCTTCTCCAGTAATTTCGATTGTGATTACATATCCTGCTGTTGCAGTATTGGCATCTTCATTAGCCAAAAGTAGTACAGCGCGACCATGGTGAACTGTAATACTTACAGAATCACCAATTTCATATCCAGATTGACTATTATTGAATGCCTTTATCGTATAGTTTCCAATCAATTCGGCTTCCCATCTCATTCCGTTTGCAACTAACTCATCGGTAATATCGATTACTTCACCGCTTGATTCTTCAGTTAGTAACCATCTTAGAATGGTTGAATCTATCGGATTCTGGTCCAAATCTGAAAGTTCTGCAGAGAACTCAATCCAATCATCTGAAGTGATGTCATAATTACCCGATACGTCATCTTCACTGCTTATTGAACTCAAATCAATATTGGTTAGAATACCATGCGCTACAGTTGCATATATTGAAATTGTATGGATTGTATTGCCATCATCATATGTTGCAGTGATGGTGTATTGGGCTGCTGAGGCATGATATGGAACGAATGTAGTTTGATCACTCGTCAATTGTTCCAAAGCACTTTGGTCATTCCAAAGTTGATGTGAAATCGACCAATTAGCGATTATTGTCCAGCGATTATCCTTCATATCAATTGCCTTAACCTTAACAGATAATGTGTCATCTGCAGTTAGTAGCATATTTTGCCAACTAGAATCTTCAGAGTCAACAATCAATACCAAACTTGTAATCGCTCCTTCAGCGACTGTAATTGTGACATCTGCATAAATGGATTCATACTTCGCTTGCAACAACTTAGAACCTCTTGATACTGGGCTCCAAGTTGCAGTTTCACCTGCAGTTAAGTTACCATCAGCCATCTTTGTCCAATTCTCTATTGGCAATATTACTACAAGCCTATTTCCTCGCACATCTATTCTTGTTGTGTTAATGTATACGATGTCATCTGCAGTAATTGATGTTGAGGATGCTATGAGTTCAAGACTCTGCATCTCTCCATGTCCAACTGTAATCTCTATCTGAGCGGATGCGCCTGAAATCGATGTTAGAGAAAGATTCCATGTACCTAAGTGATCAGGGAAATATTGCCCATTCAATTCACTGTAATTACCATTATTTGTGCTCCAAGTTAGCAATCCTGCTTGTGAAATATTTAGTAGATTACCGTATTGGTCATACAGAAGGTGAGTTATGTCACACCATTCACCAGCTGGAACTGTTCCTTCACAACCTGTCAATTCAAAATATGCTGGTGTACCAGTATCTACTGAAATCACTACATCAACCGATTGTGTTCCCCATGTCACAGTAACCGTTTGAGTTCCTGATTCATGTGGGTAGAATATATTGCCATTAGCGCCTGCCATTGAACCATTCGTAGCAGAGTATGTGATCAATTCACCTGAAACAATATTACCGAATTGGTCAACAACTGTTGCGGTAATCTCCAAGGATTCATCGGATGTAATTTGACTTATTAGAGGCGTTACATCCAAATTCGTTGGAAGTCCTGGAGTTACGATTATTGATTCACTAGAACAGATTAAGCCAAAGCAAGCAGTGATTGTGTGCGTACCAGCGTGCTGAGGAGTGAATAGTCCGAAGGAATCAATACTTCCATCGCTAGAACTCCAAGTTGCTGGTGCGCTGATTTGCAATACTTGGTGGTTATATGCTTGATGTGAGAAACTAACTGTGGTATCTGCATCAATCGTTGATAATGGCGATGAAACCGCAATACTGCTAACATTTGTAGTATTCAACTGTATCTTTGGCCTATGCGAAGATGAAGCATATTCACTAGAATATACATTCATTGTAAAGGAACCTGCATTAGGAGTTGCAATAATGACCCATTGGTTATCATTGTCAACAAGCATTCCATCTACACCTACATCCAACCAAAACCATCCTGTGGCTGTGGATGGAAGTGTAATTGTAGTAATTGCTGTAGCATTATATTCGATACCCGCCTGAAGACCTGGAGCACTCCAATTAGTTCCCGGCATTGATTGATTCCATGAAGAAGCAGATTGGCTCCAAGATGATGAAATAATTCTGTGAACTGAAATCTCCAAAGAAGATGCTCCACCTGATGCACTCATTGATGAGATATACAATCCGAGACTTGCAGAATGTATATTCTGGAATGGTGCAAATGGTATCTGTGAATTATCTAGCCCAATTATGGCCTTACATTCAGCATTAGCAACAGAATCGCAACCAGTACCGATACTAAGATAATCTTGATCACCCATGTTTTCACCTGGATTTGCTTCACTCAGAGTACTATCCCTAATATTCGTGTGACCAAATTGCGGAACTTCATTTCCTGTTTGGAAATCATAGGTGAAGGTCAGATCTTGATTGTCAGTATGTGATGGGTCACCGATTGCGAATGACCAACGTGCTGAAGAAGGCCCTGGAATTGTTTGGTTAACACCTTGAACCCACCATGAAAAGACATCCCCTGCATCGAGCAGATCACTGAAACGGAATGTTGTACCGTTAATGTACGTACTTTCCCATGACTTGAATTTATAGACACCAGTTGAGTTTGCAATTGTAACGATATATCCGCTCGCTCCATTTACTGAATTCCAAGATAAGACTGGATTTGATTGGCTCTGAAGAACCACTTCATTGGTATCGTATAGCACGCTTCCATCTAATGGGAATAACAGTGATGGTTGGTTCGGAGGAATAATTCCTGCTGTGTTATCAACATAATCCAAGACCAATTGCGGGCGAAGTGATTCATTGGCGCTATAATCACTTGAGAAGAAACGGTGAGTCGTTCCCGGCGCTCCTACAACCTTAAGCAAGATTGACATTGTATTATTGCCATTAGCAATATTAGATTGCGCTAGACTTGTCAAATCAAACTCATGCCACCCACTTGGCGGCATTAGAGTTAGAGTTGTTCTAGTTAATTCTGATGTTGAACAAGCCGGGGCATTGCTCCAGATCGCATTTGATTCGTCGAATGAAGAACAAGCGTGTGCAGAAACTGTTGTTGAGGTTGTTCCAATTACTTGCTCTCTCCAAAGTTTGAGAACCATTGATGTAGGTGTCATAGCAGCAGGCCATGGGAGATCACCTAAGTAGAATTCAAGGAGGATTTGACTCTCACCAGTTCCTGATGATGTTGAACCCAAATCGAGGGTAGTGCTTGAACCCTGATTGGTGGATACTGTTGATTCCAGTTCCACATCCGGTATTAGCGGTAAAATACCACTATCTTCAAAGATTGAACCGCGTGATAATATTACTGTATGATTGCCATTACCATCATCATATCCAATTGAGTCTGGTGTTCTATAACTGTTAACAGTTGACCATTGACCGATACGGTTGTTTTGATCCGCTCTAATACGCCAATAGACCCATTCATCCTCATATGAATTATTGGAGATAGTCATAGTATTGGTGCTGGAATCGAATGAAAAGTCAGTTCCAACTAAATCATTCATATCTACGCAGTCAGTATACAACATACGTGGAGAACCTGAAGAACAACCAACCCAACTAGTTTCATTGGTTTGATGCTCTGTCCAATTAATATCGAATACGGATAGTCCCGAAGGCCTAGGTGTGCTAGTATCCCACAGTGTAGTTCCATCCGCAGGTAATAGTCCAGTTGATGCTGAAGGAACCCATGGTGCTTGTTCCATGTAGGTGAAATTAATTCTTGGCCTATTGACTACATTTATTGCTTCACTACTATGCAATGCATATGTGTCCATTGTAGCCGTTCCGTATTCCTCACCCTGAATTATTAGAGAGATTGTACTCTGACCATTATGAATTGCTTCTTGAATCGCGGCAGTCAAATTCCAAACAATTGTGCCACTAGATGAATTGATCCATTGCCCTTGCGTAAACGGTAGGTCACTATCAGTACTTTGATGTGCACCTTGCGAATTCCAATTTAGAATTGATGATGGAGCCGCCCAAGTAGAACTTTCATTCCAATTTGTATTCATAACCGATACTGAAGTATATACTGAACCTGAACCGGATGCAACTGAGAGTTCCAAAGTTGCATTTTGGATTTCATAGAGACTCGGAAGTGGAAGAACACCTAGATCAAACGAAATCAGTGTGTTAGCATAATGGTTACTTGACAAAGGACTTGTTCCCACATTCAGTGTTGTAAGATTCCCAAAGTTGGTAAATCTATTGCCGCTATCAAGATAAACATCTTCTGTTAGAGCCGGATAATCTAATTTTTCAACATAAGCACCTTCTTGGATTGAGATCCAAGCAGTTGTTGAATCTATTTCAGCGCCCATTTCCTCCGGTATGTGGAATACTGTAGAAGCACTGCGCGGACCTAGCATCTCATCGACAACAGGTTGTACCATCCATCTTACTTCACGGGTGTGAGTAATGTCAGTTCCTGGTGTGAAGGTTAAATTTGTTAAGTCGAATAATTGTGGCTGTAATCTAGAGTCATAGGTGGTTAATCCTTCCATTTCCTCATTTGCATCAGCCATAATGAACACTCTCCAATCATCAATATTTGCAGAATTAGAATGAGTCCAAGACATAATAGGTTTGTATTCTGGAATTACTGCATGTGATGTTGTATTCCAAGCAATCGCATTGTTGCTAGGACCAGCATTATTTCCTGCAATTGTCGGTATTGAAGCGCTACCATTAGACCAAGTTAAATTCAACCAAGGTTTGTCAGATGAGGAACTATCTGTTGAAATGAATTGGACATAATCTTGAGTGACCGTGCTAGATGCGTAAATCATCAATGACAATTCGCTAGAACCTGCAGCTTGTGCGGCTTGTATTGCCTCTGTGACATCCCATGTCATCCAATCCGCAGATACGCTGTCTTGAATATCTACATAAGTACCAATATCTGTTCCGATATTTCTTCCACCAAGAGATGACCAATTGTTAATTCCATCATAAGTTGTGTCGTTTGCATCAGCATTCCAATTTTGTAATACCGGCCTAATCGCTAGTGGCTCTTCTATGGATGAACCAAATATTGAGTATAGGTTTAAATCTGCATTTGTGATTCTTGCATTGCTTGGGTTTGGCAATTGATTTAATGGGATCTTAATCAATCCCGCTGATTGGTATCCTGTTGTCATCTCACCCACATAGAGATATCCGGATGTATCATGTGTAGAACTTGAACCAGCCCCTCCTTCAATTACATATGTATCTGTGAAATCTGGAATATTGAGAGATGGCATAGCCTTTCTGTGATGCAATTCAACTGCTGCATTATCTGAATCAATAGACCAAGTGGTAATATCTGGTAGAAGGAAATTAAATGTTTGTGACCAATTACCGAGTTGGTTTGTGGTCGATATTGCTCTTACTCTCCAGTGCCAAGTAGAACCATTATCCAAATTACTTGCTGGCGTGTAGGTTAGATTTGTTGTATCAAAACCAGAATCTAACCATGATGTTGTCATGATTAAATCAGGAGTACTGAATGTATTTGACTTGTCCATTTGCACTGCCCAGCCACCTATGCTCATGGTGCCATTGAAAGACCATCCCAATTCGGGACGGTGCTCTGGTGCGGTCTCAATTCCAGGAGTTACAGACCATGACCCATTCAGTGGTAAAACTGGAACTGCGTCATTCGGAACTGCGTCAGAACCAGGAACATAGACAAAGGAAAGTTGTGGCCTATTACTCGCGGTTGTGGTTGAACCTGGATAGATCATAATGTCTCGGTCACTACCAGACCCTGCACCTGTTACGCCGATGATGAAGTCTGCTGCCCGATCTTGGCGCATGGCATTTTGAATACCTAATGTTACGTTCCATTCAAGTGTATCACCTGCTGAATAAGAATTTCCAACTGTTAATGAATCGATGAGAGAACCTCTCTCCCAGCCTTTTGCTCCGGCTGCAGCCCAATTATTGACTCCATCATATGTAGCCCAAGTTGCCCCTTCAGCAGTCCAGTTGTGTTGTCTGCTCTCCCAAACAGCAACATTTGGTGAACCGCTAGGATAATCTGCCAGCTTAACGGCTAGATGTGCAGATTCCACCGCATATCCGCTCGGTAGTAAATTCGCAACCAGATTGCAATTGAATAATACACTTGTTTCACTAGGCCAAGTATTGTATGAAAGTTGCATTTCAGACTCGCCATCGTAGTTAGTAGTAGAAGATCCGCTGTCAATATATGTGTCATCACATTCGGGGTATAGGCCATCTGTTGTACCATTACCGTCACTTAATCTAAACTCGTATCTATCGTTGCCCAACCAAGTACTCTCCAATCCACTGACGAGGAAATTAGAATATGTCCAATCGCCTCGTAGTCCATCATTATCTATGTGTGAAACTCTCCAGAAATACATATTGCCTGTACTTAGTTCATCGACGCCTGTTAAGTTGAATATTCCTTGACTAGAAGTGAAATTGGAATCAGTTCTTGTATCCACTAGATTCACTATCTCGCGGAAGTATTGGTCGGTTGCGAGTTGGTAAATCATATTGTAAGAAGTTGAAGCTGTACCCGACCATGTGAGTGAAGGGGTAGTATTTCCTGAAAGATTGTGTCCAACCTGCTCCCAAACTGCTTTGCCTTGTTCAGGTCCAAGTATTATCGGATTACTAATCGTCGTGTTTGAACTCCAACTATATGTTAATTCGAAACTAGGTTTCTTAGTATCGTCGCTATTCTCGGATGAATAGAAATTAATTCCTTGTAGCCCACTGGTAGTATAAGCACCAGTATCGCTACGTCCAATCATCATGAAATCCTTGGAACCAGTTGCCCCATCTCTTACCCAGTCTTGTAGCGCATCAGTAAGTTCAAAGGAGGAAGCAGATGTTGCACTTCCAACCAAATCGTCACTTGCGACTGAAAGAATCTCTCTTCCACCATCAGTCCATAAGTTAGAGGAATCTGAACGTCTCCATGTGATATCATCTTCAACCCAAAGACCTTCTGAAGTTACTTGGTGCATGGAAATCTCAGGTGAGCCTGAAGTCGAGAATCTAGTCAAATCCAGTTCTGCGTTTTGGATCGTGGCATTGCTGTGCAAGCCTATTTGGTCTAAGTTTAATCTTAGATGGATTAATGACTCTTTATTAGTTGACATCATTACTTCCATTTTATCATTAGATCCGAATTTCATATTCATTGAACGTTGGTCGACTTGTGCATCTTCGATGAACCCATCGATCAGTCCCATGTCGTCTGCATCAATCTCAATCGTTGCTGTTCCATCACCGTTATCAGTAACAGAAAGGGCAGGTAGCAAGAAATAACTGTCGGTCCAATCGCTGAGAGTATCAGTGGAGTCCATAGAGCGAACACGGTAGTAGATCACTGAACCATTGGAGACTTCACTACCGCTTGGCACATCAAAAGTACCTGAACTACTGGTCGTAGCGAATGAATTTGACATTGTGCTGTAATGCCATGTAAGATCTTCATTTGATTTGAAAGTAGAATCTAAAGAAAGTTGGAACTCCACACCACTTCCAACTAATGAGTTATAGGATAGCGTAGGATTCTTTTCTGCCATTAAAATAAAATCTCCAGTCATCAATGATGCGCCTTCATCAACGAAATCTGCTGTGACGCTTCCACCATTACCAGCTGCTGAAGAAGAGGTATCCAAAGTTAGAGAAGGTCTTTGAGACACTATTGCGGACTCGCTCAGAGCGCAAGTGTATTCTGCACCTTCAGATGCTACTATTAATTCTAATGTGTTTTGATTATTAGATGCTGCTTTCTGAGCAAGTGCGGTCACATTTACCAGCATTGTCCCATTGGTTACAGCACGGTGTGGCGGCTCCCAAACACCACGTTCGGACAAACCATCAGCACCAGGTGAATTCCACATGATGCTAGTTGCAGAATTAATCCAAGTAACTTGTGTCACGTTCCATGATGTTGTTATTTCCGCTGGATAAATTGAGATCTCAGTTCCAACTGCCACATCAGAGGCACAAGTCAAACTCAGTATTGCTGAGTGGATTGTATCTGTAGAACCGAAGCTCAGATTGAAACTGAAAAGTAAACGAGCAGGTGTTGTGGCGCCTCCATTAAGTGTGCCATTTAGTGCCTGTTCAAAATTGTCGTTTGGAAAAGAAGAATCTATGTAAGTATCCTCTGAAGGAGATACGTTAGAAATAACTCTGTTAACCGCAGGTGTGTCCTCCAGTTCTTTCCATTCCGGTATTGCACTTGGGAGTGCTAAATCTGCGAATAAAAATAGAACTATCAACAATATGGCTACAAAAGTTTGAGGTTTTTTGTTCTCGCGTAGCATGGGACTCATCCCTCACACCTCGTCCCCGTTATACTGTCTTTTCCCTCAATGGGCATGAAATTGTGATTCAAAACCGATTCTTCTCCCTACGGGAGAGTATTCGGAAAAAATCACTTATTTCTCACTACTTTAACTTGAATTCGATTTAACGCCAACCGAAAGTCAAGCAAATGTTGAAGGAGGTTCGCCGTAAAGGTCACATCTATGAGCGACTTATGGGTTGAAAAACACCGCCCGCAATCAGTTCAAGATATTCGCGGACAATTGCCCGTAGTGCAACGATTAACAATCTATTCCAAGAATAAGGAATTTCCACATTTGCTATTCGCAGGCCCTCCAGGGACTGGGAAGACAACAGCCGCCATGGCTTTGACAAAAGATGTATTTGGCGCCGATTATCGGCAAAACTTACTGGAAATGAATGCTTCCGATGAAAGAAAATTAGAAAGCATAAGGACTAAAGTAAAGCAATTCGCAAGAACTGCCCCCTATGGCAGCGCTAAATTCAAGATTATTTTCCTTGATGAAGCAGATGCTTTGACCAATGATGCGCAAGGCGCCCTCCGCAGAATTATGGAACAATATGCTCAAACTTGCAGATTTATTTTATCTTGCAATTACTCTTCAAAAATTATTGAACCAATACAGTCTCGATGTGCAGTTTTTAGATTTCGCCCACTCTCGGATTCAGCAGTGAAAAATCAAGTCATACATGTTGCAAAGGAAGAGAAGGTAAATCTAACCGATGATGCTGCAGAGGCATTGACAAGAATCAGTCAAGGCGATCTTAGAAAAGCGATTACTGCACTCCAAGTTGCTGCTGCATTAGACCATAATATTACAAGAGAATTAATCTATGAAACCTCGGCAACAGCACCTCCAGAAGCATTACACCAATATTTGATGGCATGCAAGGATGATGGATTCCATGCTGCAAGAAGAAGACTGAAAGAATTACTTGACAAATATGGCCTGGCTGGAACAGATTTTGTCAATCAATTGCATCGCGAATTATATGCTGCTGATTTCCTTAGCGAATCAGCAAAACTGGACTTAACTGAATGGATGGCTGAAGTCGATTATAGGCTGGTAGAAGGCGGTGGAGAACATATCCAACTCGATGCTCTAACCGCACGCTTTGTAACACATTTGAAGAATGAATAAATAGAATCTGTTCACTTTCACCTTTACAACAGGGGTGTAGACAAATGACTGGTATCAGATTCACTTCGGCAAGAATATGACTGTGAGACAATACCTGATAGATGCTGCATGTTGGACCCCTATTGCCCCGATTATTCGCAAATACAGAATTTCCAAATTGATAAGAACTACTAATGAGCAAAGAGATATCAATAAAATCTCGATATTATTGAGCACAATAATGGCAGCTCATTCAGACTTGCTTTCTTAAGCTTGCACAACTTCCTTAACAACGATTAAGTTCCATTTGTAGGTTCTATGATTTTCCCAAGGATCTCCTTGTTCAGTTATTTGAACCGTGATTGTATGTGTGCCTTCGGGAAGATTTTCGCCCAATAGGATTGCAAACCGTTGGTCTTTATCATCATGAGGGAATAGATTTGGGAGCGTACTATTTGTTGTAGTTGTTGCATTTAGTAATCTTTGTTCGTTGTCAAACCAAAAGGTACTATTTGCTGAGATCTCTTTGCTGCCTTCATTATTTGTAAGCGTCACAATCACTTCTGCTCCATCGGAATTAACATTGTCTGCCAATCCGAATAGTAACCAAACTTGACCATTCAATTTACCCTCTGAATCAACTGTCCATGTGATAGCATTCTTGCTGGTGCCGTCATCAAATAACAACTCAATACCATCATCAGTAGCAATTGCCCATTCACCGGATAATTGTGGTGCCACAATGTCTCCAAACGGAGGATTGACCAATAAAAAAGCCATTGCTAAAAATGTGAATGCGTGTAAGAATCCACTTTTCACCCAAGTCCCCTTAGTGAAATGTTCAACATATTTCGCCGGCAGTATTGCACGGTGAATTTGCGGAAGTAGAATCATTGCTGTTAGAGGAAGTAGATACAAAATATCTGTTTTGTCAGCGGCGGTATTCGGCATCAATACATAGCGCATTAAGAGTGATACAATCAGTGAAAAGGTAAGTACTAGCCACATTGAAACCGCATCAGCCTTTTCTTTCTCAGCGTACTTGGCCGGGTCAAAGGCCTCTAATCCAAGATCCGCTCCACTACGGCGGATTTTCTTTTCCTTATCCTCACCTTCTGTACGCTTGCGGCGCTCTGTTGAAGCAGCTGCAATCGCAGTGTTTAGGTCCACCATGCTCAAGGCCAAAAGTTGACAGTGAATAAAGGCTACAATGGACAACACATCAAAGACGAGCCGTATCATTCAAAGGGGGAGTGCTTCACGACGGGGTAAGCCGGGGTGGCGTAGTTGGTGGCGCGTCGGACTCATAGGGCAGCCTACAAGGCAATCGTATGACGTGCAAACAATCCCATTGTGGTGTCTGAGACATCCGAAGGTCGCGGGTTCAAGCCCCGCTCCCGGCACCAGTGAGACAGTCTAGGACATTTTCGCTTATTGCAAATTCCAATAAAATCAACTATTGACAACCAATGGATTCCGATGTCTTGATGTGCCTTCACTTGATGGAGGTCTTCATGGTTGATGTGCCTGACACTGGTAGTCGTGTCCTCGTGACGGTAGAAAGTCACAATGGCCCTACTGAGATAGAAGGAATCATCACACCTCCCGCATCTGCTGGGCATGTGACTATTAAACTGGTAAATGGATATAATGCCAGTTATTCTATTGACTCGATAACAAGCATAGAAGTTCTTGAAAGTGTAACAACCAAAACAGTTCAAAGTGAGTCAAATAAAGTATCTATTGACAACTCATTACCAACGATTAGAATCCTTCACACCGGTGGCACTATCGCTAGTAAAGTAGATTATGCAACCGGCGCAGTAGTAGCAAGATTTGAACCGGATGAATTAATTTCATCCATACCTGAACTGAGAAAGATCGCTAATATTGAAGCAGTGAAATTAGGTAATATGTTTTCAGATGATATGCGACCTCAACATTGGAATAAGATCGCAGAGGCTTCAAGACAAGCTTTCGAAGATGGAGTTGACGGAGTGGTTGTAACTCAAGGAACTGACACCCTCCACTACACCGCTGCCGCCCTTTCATTCGCATGGGCAGGCTCGGGTGGAAAAACACCACGACCAATTGCCCTTGTTGGCTCACAACGCTCTAGTGACAGAGGTTCTTCTGATGCTGCTGAAAACCTAATCGCCGCTGTACACTGGGCTGCAAATGGACCTGCCCCGATTGGTGCAGCAGGTGATTCAGTAGTTGTCGTAATGCACACCAGTTCAAATGATGGAGAATGTTCAGTGCATCCTGGAATCGGTGTTAGAAAGATGCATTCAACACGTCGAGATGCGTTCAAAGGAATAAATACACAACCACTTGCAACGATTAGTGCCAACAATGGCAAACCGTCTCACCAATTAAGTCAAACTTATTCAGCGGAACTGGAATTGCCTAACGAACGATTAGTGGCCTCTGCCCCTGATAAATTCGGACTAGAAATCCGCATACCTCAATTCATCTCTGGACCATGGTTATTCGCTGAGCAAATTGACGCGATTATGAACCTTGGATGCCAAGCGATTGTAATACACGGAACCGGTTTAGGGCATCTTCCAATAGATGACCCTGAAGGAGATGCACCTGAAAATTTATTACTTTGGCGAAGTATTACAAGAGCTATAAATCGTGAAGTTCCTGTAGTCATTGTCAACCAATGTATTAACGGACCTGTGGATATGAATGTCTATTCCAAAGGACGAAAACAAATGCAAATGGGAGTATTGGGTCATGGTATTGTTGCACCACCTGAAACGGTTGTTGCAAAGTTGCATTGGGCGCTTTCAAATGGTAAAGATATCAATTCAATTATCGCCGCAGATTTATGCGGAGAGGGCCGTGCAACCCTAATGGAATAAGCACACCAATCAAAAACCGACAAGGAATGGGACCGATATGGCAGAGAAGCAGAGTGAGGCTGTTGTAAATTTGCGCAGTATGCGCGAAAGGTCTCGCTTAGGAGGCGGACTAAAGGCTCAAGAAGCAATTCGTGTTTCAGGAAGAGGAACTGCTAGAGATCGAATTAGCATGCTCCTAGATGAGGGCTCATTCATCGAAATAGATGCATTCATCACCCACCGTACTACTGACCATGGAATGTTCATGCATCATACTCTTGGAGATGGAGTTGTGGCTGGCCATGGCACAATTAGCGGCAGAAGAGTTTACTGCTTTTCTCAAGATTTCAGTGTCCATGGAGGAAGTATGGGTGAAATGCATGCCAAGAAAATCGCTAAGATAGTGGAGATGGCTGACAAAGCAAAAACACCAATTATTGGAATGTGGGACGGCGGTGGACAGAGAGCCCAAGATGGCGTCAACGGTCTTGCTGGAACTGGAGAATTGCTGGATCGCATTGTCCAATGTAGTGGACGTATTCCGATTATCAGTTTAGTCCTCGGCCCTGTAGTGGGAGTTTCTGCTCTCGCAGCGAGTTTGGCTGATTTTACAATTTTAGGAGAAGAGCACGGGCAATTATTCCTCTCATCTCCAATTGAAACACCTGAAGTAATTTGTGGAGAAGTGGATGCTGCTGGATTGGGTGGGGCAAACTTACACGCTTCTCGTTCCGGTATTGCTTGTCAAATTGCAAGTGATGAAGAGGATGCTTGTATGTTAGCAAGTGAAATTCTATCTTATCTTCCGGACAATTGTATGTCCGATGCTCCATATGAACAAACAGCGGACCCTATTACAAGACTAAACACTACTCTCGAAACGCTCGTCCCAGATAACCCAAACAAACCATATGATATGGTCAAGGTAATTGAGGAAGTTGTCGATGATGGTATTTTCATGGAATTATTTGATGCCTATGCGGAAAATATCGTAATTGGTTTTGCCCGATTGAATGGAATGCCTGTTGGAGTTGTTGGAAATCAACCGAAAGTATTGGCAGGATGCCTAGATATTGATGCTTCAATAAAAGCTGCTCGCTTCATCAGAACCTGTGATGCATTCAATATTCCATTAGTGACTTTTGAAGACGTCCCTGGATTCCTTCCGGGTGTAGTTCAAGAATGGGGAGGAATAATTAGACACGGCGCAAAGTTGTTATTCGCCTATGCCGAAGCAACTGTCCCTAAACTAACTTTGATCACAAGAAAGGCCTATGGTGGCGCATACTTGGCAATGTCATGCAAGCATTTACAGAGCGATTATAACGTTGCTTGGCCAACTGCTGAATTAGCAGTAATGGGTGCAGAAGGTGCAGTCAATGTAATTCATCGTAGAGAAATTAACGCTGTTGAAGAAGAACATAAAGAAGAAGTTCGCCTTCGCCTTGTGGCTGAATATAAGAAAAAGTTTGGAGACCCATATGTCGCCGCCCGTAATGGATGGTTGGATGATGTCATTGAGCCTGAAGAATCAAGAATGCGATTATGTCGTGCACTCAATATAATCAAATCAAAGCGTGAATGGTCTCCGCCTAAGAAACACGGTAATATTCCATTGTGAACTAGATTTTCTTCGCTCTTGCTAGAAGACCGGTTGAACTCGTTTCTGTATTTTCTTGTTCATCACTGCTTTCTTCATCAATGACAGTAAGTTGTTCGACATCTAATTCTTGCTGGCGTAATAATTGAGCGTTAGAATTAGAATTCTTGCTAATTAAGACAATAATAATGATAACCAATAAGGCACCTACTAATCCAATTATCATTTCACTAGAGATCGAATTGCTTTGAATCACTTCTGTTTCTTCAACAGGTGGTTTACTATTCATGTCCAAAGTATATTCAACACCTACAGTTTGATTTAATTCCAAGTCAGTAACACGGATTGTAATTGTAATATTACCGTCATGTTGCTCTGGTAGAATAAGCATAGTAACGCATTTAGAAATGAGTTGGGATTCATCACTGCTGCATGATGAAGTAACATTTTGAGTAATATTTTCAAGAGAAAAACTCACAATTGATTGCTGTTCTCCATCCAAATCAATAAGATCCCATTGAACAGTTGCTGCTAGATTGTCTAGTAGATTGACATTACCAATGCTAATAGTTGGTAAATCAGGTTGTGGCAAAATTGTCACATTCAAAAGAGCTGAATAATTGGTAGTTCCATCAGTTACATTCAACGTTTGAGAATTACAAGTTCCATATTTATCTGGTTTCATATTAACTATCAAATCATTACCTGCAATAACAAAACTACATTTTGAGGATTCACCACCCTCTATTAACCACAATAATGAGTCGCCATCAAGGTCATATGCAAAGTCACCTAAATCAACAGTAATTGATTCATCTTCGGTAGCATTGATTTGCCATGATGAATTATTGGTGATCAAAATATCATCAACTGCTACTACATTGATAGGGATGTCTAAGTTTAATGCTGGATTATAGCCATCTCCAACCAGCATGTGAACCACCACGGCACCATTTTGATTTGCCAAGGGTGTGATGGTGACCAAACCATCTGCTATAACGATTGAAACAGGACCTAGTTCTGATGAGTTTTCGTTTACTAGCCCTGCAATCACCTCTCCTTCGGGGTCAAATACATATTCAGATAGATTCAAGATTGTTGGCTGTGAATCTTCATCCATTTGTTGTAATGGGATATTTTTAATCAAACTAGCAGCATCATCTACCGGCATTACTCGAAGCGTTATTTCTGTTGATGCTTCATCAATGGTTTGCCCGCCCGCTCTCAAATCAAGTCTCAAATTATTCAAGCCAGTCCATTCTTCATCTAGACTATGGAACACTGTAAATCCAAGGTTATCTGAATCTATTTGGAAATGGAAATGTTGCGAGTTTAGCCCTACTAATGTTGCATTGTCAATGTAGACACTCTGCCCATCTGGGTCATATGCAATTAGACCATTTTCAACATGTGTACTGCCCCTTTGCGGTATGTCAATAATAGCAGGCGGTGTTAAAACAACCAGTGGTGAATCTGTTCTCATGATGTCTAAGTGCCGATGAGAAGGGGCTCCTTCAACATATACACTGATGAATAAACGATTTGCTCCCGGCTGGACATCAACCATTGGGAATAAACAAATCGCTACTCCATTGCCATCTATTTGGCCTTCTGTTGTGTTAAGAGAAGAATCGATATCACAAACCACTGTCACATTCCAGTTACTTGGCAATTGCGAATACTGCAAACCGTTGCGAAGAGTCCAGTTCATTTTCAAATTGACTGTATCTTCAGGACCAACTGATTCATTATTGGCAGGTACTGACCAAACAGCACCTACTTTGAGCCATTCCGCAGAAGATAAGTCTTCTACAACATAAGAATCAGGATCTGAAGTAATCTCTGACGAAATTGGTCTATTGAAAGCATCACGGAAGCGGCTGTGCTCGCCCTTTAATGCTGCATCTAAATACGCAACAATGTGCGTTGAACTCAGATCTAATTGAGATTCTTTGCTCATTGTAGCTTCTCCATCACCGATTTCAAAAATTGAAGTTGTATCTTGGAATTGATAATGATTGGCACCCAGTAGATGCATCATTTGCCAAGAAAAGCCATTGATTAATTCAAGTCTGTTGATAGTATCTGAGGCAGGTGCAATCTCATCGGCAGTACCTGTAATGAACAAGCCAGTATTTGGCTGAGGTGCCTGCCAATCGGCCATTGAGAACAAACTAGTTCGTTGTTCCCAAGATGAAAAATCAGCACCTACTGCAAAAATCCCACTAGGTCCATGTGTAGTGTTTCCGTCATCACTTGCTAGCCAATATGGATACAGCGATGTTGCGGCCATTGCACCCACACCATGTCCGGCAAGTGCCCAGTGATTAACATCAATATTACCGAAA
>Ga0308015_10000500_pt1 | contig 18285 bp, 12 predicted proteins | sample Neamet231_FD_203128 | JGI IMG/M metagenome (GOLD analysis project Ga0308015, IMG submission 203128) | Marine microbial communities from water near the shore, Antarctic Ocean - #231 | ecosystem: Environmental > Aquatic > Marine > Unclassified | place: Southern Ocean | collected 2014-07-28
AGGATCAACCACAGGTAACGGTGGGTTAAATGACGGAGCTCAAATGTATATAATTGTTAAAATAGAAAACCCAATTAACGGAGCATGCTCTACCAACAATGAAGTTTCAGGTACATTTGTAATACAATATAAATCAGGATCAACCTGGGTAAACGCAACTACCGCACAAACAGTCACCGCTGGAACCGGCCAGTTTGGAGCTAATTTAGTAGTGCCTATAACTTCTTTTAATAGCGTTACGCCTACTAATGGCGTAAGTGCATTTCTAACTTTTGAATTTGACGTTGCTGGGGAATACAGAGTACTAACAACACCTTTAACAGGACCTAGATGTAGTACGCCTGCTTGCGCAAACGATGCTAAGTTTTTTATACAGTTTGGAGATGCAACACCTGGTTATGGTGGCGAATGTAATCTAGGACCGGTGTAATAATAAGTAAAAACAAGTGATAATATAATATGGGAGCAACGATAGAATTAAGTTATTTTAACACCTTTACAGTAAAGAGATTAGCAAGTGAAGCTATGCCTCAGATTTCTTCATCTGCTGCCTATGCTGTTGATCCTGCTGCTACAGTACCTGTTGGATTAAGGATAGAAAGCGACTGGTATATTGAAGAATCTAGAATTAGAGGTGGTTACAATAATACTACTGTTGATTTTGGAGTTAAAGCTTACATAGTAGAAGACACAGCGGCTCAGTCAAGAAGAGCTAGTAGTCTTATATATTCTGGAGTTTTTAATTCTAGAACAGGTATAAATCAAACCAATCAATTTAGTGTAGCAGAAGAAATAACAAGAAGCGTAGATCCTATAAATGGTTCTATACAGAAACTATATTCTGAAGATACAAATTTAATAATTTTTCAAGAGCGCAAAGTAAACAGAGCATTGATAGATAAAGATGCTATATACTCTGCAGAAGGCGCATCTATAACAACTACAGCTAACCTAGTGATAGGTCAAATCATAGCTTACAGAGGTGAGTATGGTATTAGTAGGAACCCAGAGTCTTTTGCGGTTTACGGTACTAGAAAATACTTTGCTGACGCTGATAGGAACGCTGTTTTAAGGCTATCTAACGATGGTATAACTGAAATATCTAATTATGGTATGTCAGACTTTTTTAGAGACCAGTTGAGACTTGTTCAAAGAAACACAGGAACTGGTAAAGTGATAGGTGGATTTGATATATACAACCAAAATTATGTTATATCTTTACAACCTGAATCACTTCCTTATAGGACTTTATCTTTTGACGAAAGAGTTTTAGGTTGGACTAGCTTTTTCACGTTTGATCCTTATTTTATATTCAGTGTGCAAGGAGATTTTTATTCTATAAGAAATGATAAATTATTTTTACATTATCAAAACCCAGCTCAACCTAATAAATTTTATGCAGGTGGTAGCAGACTTTCAACTTTAAAATTAGTTGTAAACCCTGAACCAACTAGAATGAAAACTTTTAATACTATAAATTACGAAGGGACTAATGGATGGGAAGTAATTAATTTAGCTTCTGAATCTACTGGTCAAAACTTTTTTGACGGCGGATGGAGTAGTTATCAAGACACTGCATCAGGTATATTAAGTTACAATGACGGTGGTTATGAAGATGGTGGAATACAGTATTACGAAGGTTTTGATAGAAAACAAAACAAATATGTTGCAAGTATAAAAAACAACACACCTCCTCAAATAGGAGAAGTACTTTTTGGTGATTCATTAATGGGTACGAAAGGTTATTATATAGATGTAACAATGAGAACAGACGGAAACACAAATACAACTTCTATTAAAAGAATATTTTCAGTAGGGGCAACATACAATTTAAGATAATATAAAACATAAAATATGTGGGGACAAATAATGAGTGTAGCAGCGGCGGGAGTCGGAATGATAGGCGCTAAAAGAAAACAAGCTCAATACGAGCAAGACGCTAGAGTAGCTCAAGCAGCTATCGACAGCGCTAAAGCTAGTAGACCTACCGCTACAAATCCGTACATAAATACTACAAATTTATCAGGCTTAGCTACAGATCTTTCGGCTATGATGTCAAATCCTTTTCAAAGCATTGGCGTTGCTACTCAAGCAGCTGAGATGCAAGCTGAAGAAGCAGACTTAGCTTTAGCAAATACTTTAGATACATTAAGATCAAGTGGCGCAAGTGCCGGTGGAGCAACTGCTTTAGCACAAGCAGCACTTAGAAGTAAAAAAGGAGTATCAGCTAACTTAGAACAGCAAGAAGCTCAAAATGAAAAACTAAAAGCACAAGGAGAACAAGAGCTACAAAGAGCTAAAGTTTCAGAAAAATCAAGAATACAATCAATAGATATAGGAGAAGGTCAAAGAGTACAACAAGCGGAAGCTGCTGGTATAGCGTTTGAAACTGAACTATTAGAGAACAGAGCAAATTCAGATATGCAAGTAGCATTAGGCCAATTGTCGCAAGCTAATCAAAACTCGCAAATGGCAGAGTCGCAAGGACTAGGTTCAGCAATGGGATTCATGCAAGGTTTAGGAAGCTTATTATAAAATAAAATACAAAATATGGAATATCCACAATACAAATCAATAAAACCTTTTGATCCTGCTGCTGCAGAAAAAATAGCTAATAGTTTAATAAACTATGGAGCTTCTGCTTTGACTGAAAGACAAAGATTAGTAGATGCTAGCGAAGCCAGAAATCAATATGAGCAGTACAGAGAATTAAGTAAGTTTGATATAGATAAAAAAACTTTTGATGGAAACGTTAAAGATTATTTTATGGGAGATGCTAATGATATATATGATTTAAAAAATCAAATTGACTCAGGTGAACTAGATCCTTCTTTAGGAGCTCAATTAATTATGGCTAAAGAAAAAGGTTTAAGTCAATACGGTAGAGTAAAAAACATGCTAGCAACTGATGCTTTATATTTTAAAGATTTAGGCCCTAATGGTTCTAATAAATTATCTAAACTTAATGATCCTGATATAAGAATGCTTTTTAATGAGCTTTGGAAAGATTCAGGTGCTGTAACTTTAAAAGACGTAAACGGTAAACTAGCTTTAGTAGGAGCAGGTTTATTACGCGATGAAGCAACTGGTAAAACGGAAAACTGGGATTATCAACTAGGCTTAGATGAATATGAAATACTAAGATCCAAGATGAATACAGTGGTTATTCCAGCGGCAACAATTCAAGATTTAAACATAGATGCTTTTGCAAAGCCTCTTACTAAAGACGGTAGCTTTGTAGTTGAACCTAATGAAAACAAAGATATAAAATATTACGATGTAGATGCTTTAACTAAGTATTTAAAAAGCGAATTAACAGGACAAGGAATGAATGAGTTTATGAAGAATCCTTTAATGAGTTCTGTATTTGCTGATTGGATGCCTACACAATTCGATACTGATGGTACAACTGTTATTGGAGGTGGAATGAGAGACATAGCTATAGATGATCCTAGGTTTAAAAACTGGAGCATTATAGGTAAAGACGGTAAATCAAGCGAACAATATGAAAATGCTAAAGACTTTTTAGTAGGATATGTTATTGATAGTTATTTTGAAAAAAGTAATATGATACAAATGAAGGATGGTAAATGGACACCATCTTATCCTGAGCAATCTAACTGGGATAAAGATAATACTAAGTTTAAAATAGAAACAGAAGAGGTTTTCACGCCTGATGTTAATAATCCTGATTTCATAAACATGGGTAATTTAGTTGACTTTTTTATTGATCCAGAAGTAGATTTTGATTTAGATACAATGGGTACAATAGATAAGAATGACCGAACGCCTGTTGCTAATATGTTAAACAATTTAAATCCACAGAGCGATAAGCAAACGGTGTATAGTTTTGAGGAATATAAAAGATATATTACAAACAATGATGGTATTGAAGAAGCTAACAAATTAGGTGCTGATTTAAAGGATAAATTTTTCTTTCAAAAAGAACCAGGTGATCCAAACTGGGAGACTATTAAGACTAATAGGGCTACAAACGTGTTTTCATTATTAGATTGGTTAGGTGACAAACAAAGCGGAGTAGGAGAAAGAAAAAAATTCAAGCAACAAGCTCAAGTATACATAGATAAGTTTATTAGTACATATAAAGATCAATATGATATAAGTTTAAAAGAAGGAGATATAACTCAAGAAGATTACAACAAAAAAATGAAACGAGTTAGAAACGTTGCAGCAGGTAACTAAATAAAAATAAAATGGCAGATTATACATTTTCACAATTAAAACAAATAAGTGCCCTTAGAGCTAAGTTAAAAGAAACTAAAGCTGTTGACATGGACATTCAAATAAAAGCACTTAAAGATAGCTTTAAATCAACTAACTTAGGGTTAGATGAAGTGGGAAAGCTAGACAGCGAAGTTGGGGAGTTACCTTCGCTGGATATTTCTTTGGACTCCAACACGCCGACTTCTGTAGGTGTACCAAGAGGTGATGAATTTGGCACGATTGATTATCCAAAAGACGTAGAAATTGCTAGAAACGTTAGAGATATAAGCGATTTCGCTTTAGCCCCTCCTGTTGAAATTGATATTAACAAAATACAAGGACTTGACAATGTTACTGGTTTAAATACAGATGTAGAAACTCCTTATAATATTCCAGAAGATATTAATACTTGGGATATGAACAGAATTATGGCTGAATACAACAAAGCTATAGATTATAAGAAAAAAAATAAAAAGAATTTATATAATTTTTTAGGTAATGAAATTGATATTGATTTTAATGCTAAAGACGGTAAAAGTAGTTTTACAGATTTTGTAGAACAGGTTATATTTACTCAACAAGGTTACGATTGGAACAAGTTTAACGAGTTAGAAGTAGAAAACGCTAAGTTAGCTATTGAGTTTGAACAAAGAGATGCTATACTTTCCGTTTGGAATAGTTTAAGAAACGAAGACGAACTATCTATACCTACTAAACCTATGTTAGACAGCAAAGGTAGTTCAATTAACGAGCCAATTTATGGTATAGGTCGTGATGTTTCAAATAAAGAAAAACTAAAAGAAATAAAAGATAATCCTTATTTTGAAGATTACTTTGAAGAATTTGAAGACGGTCGTATTGATTATACTGGAACTAGAACAGGCGCAGGAACTGCTTATAGACCTGGAAATTTTACAGGAATATTTGGAGTAGACGACGCGAGACAAGGAGAAGTTAATGCTAGACAACAAAAAATAGCTGAATCACTTAGTAGTCCTATCTACATGGACATGATGGATAAAAGCAAAAAAATTATACAAGATTTTGCTAAATACAAAACAGCTAATTTAAATGCTGATTATGAAAAGCTTCAAAACGCTCACGATAGAGTGGTTACTAAGTTTACAGAACTAACTAACACGGGTTGGAGCGCTGAAAAACTAGAAGCACTTGAAGCAGGTTTTGATGAGCAGTTTAAAGAAATAACCGATCAAATGTTTAAGTATACTGATGATCTTTCTGTATTCACAAATGGTAAATTTGTTGCTAAAAATCAAAAAGAATTAGATGAAGTAAACGCTTTATTCGACCAATACAACGCTATACAAACACAAGTTAATGAAGTTAACGATGTTTTAAGCGAGTTTGATCTTATATCAACTAAGTCTAACAAAATAGCTTCACAAGGTTTAAATTTATCTTTAGCTTTAGATGATTCAGAAGTTGCTAATTACGAAGGGCAATACGTTGATAGCGTAGTTAGAGGTTTACTTAACGACTGGACAATGACTAGAGCTACTGGTAGAAATAACCGAGAGTTTTATAGAATTATATATGGCGTAACAGATGACAGTGAAATGCCTGAAGCTATAGAAAAAATAATAGTAAATCAAGCAGCTTCTAGAGGTCTTATGACAACTGAGAACATGTCTAGATATAAAAAAGCTAAAACTCCACAACAACAGTTTGCTTTACTAGGGCAAAACCCTGTTGAGATAATAGCTGATTTAGTTATAGCTTCCTTGGGTCAGTTTTCTACAACTGGATGGTCTAGTGAGTCTATTGCGCCTGCCGCAGCCGTAGGAGTTACTAGTAGTGTTATAAGAGGTGGAGCGTTTTCTGGTACAGCAGATGCTTTATTAACTTGGCAGGCTATAACTGGCTTCAACATGGAGATGGGTAATGCTTTTAATATAACAGCTACAGAAGAAGCTAAAAAAAGAGGATTTGATGAATCAACATTTTGGACAAATAAAGATCAAATATTAGAAATATTATCTGACGAAAAAGTTCAAGAAAAAGCTTTTGAGCTAGGAACAAAAAGAGGTATACCTATAGCTGCTATGTCAATAGCTGGCGTTAAGTTAACTCAAATGCAGGTTAGAAACTTAGCATTAAAAACAGGTTCTCAAAAATTAGTAACAACAGTAGGTGTTATAGGTACTGATGCCGCAACAGAAGGACTAGGAGAAATGGGTGCTTTAGCTTGGGGAGAAGGTTTAGGATTTAGTGATGATAAGTTTTGGATTGATACTAATAACGAAATATTAGGTGGTCTTGGTAGTACTAGTAGTAATGTTGCTGTAGAAGTTTCAACAGGACAATATTATAATACAGCTGTTAAAAATGCTGAAAAACTAAAAAATTTAAACTATGCAGTTAGACAAGGTTTTAGCACTGAAAAAGTTAAAAAATTTGCTACTAAATTGTTTAATGCTAAAAAAATAACAAAACAAGATCTCAGTAGAATTTTAAAAAATAATTTAATTGTAGATCAAATCAATGCAGGTATTGATCAAAATACATCTATAAGTAATAGCGCTAAAAGAAGATTAAAATCAAATGTTAGCGTTAGGAAAAGACTTCAAGATCTTTTTCAATCAAGAAACATGATAATGGAACAAGGAGCGACTAGCGGAGCAACAAACGCTAAGAAAAACCTTGATATTATACAATTAGAAATAGATACTATACTTAACCTAGGAATAGTTCCTGAGTCTAAAGGTGATCAGTTTACTACTTTTGCAGATTACATGTCTGAAACTATGGGAGGTTTAACTAAAGGTGTTAATTTCTTAAAAACACTAGGCTTAGATTCAGATATTGAAATAATAGAGCTTAACGAAAACTCAGATAAAATAACTAATAAAGGTTTGTTAACGTGGGTTATGAAAAACGAAGGTTTTGCAACCGAAGAAGAAGCTAGTCAATTTATTCAAGATTATTTAAATAAAAATGACGGCAGCGTTTCTGCTTTTATTACTAGTTACACAAAAGGAGAAAAACAATGGGTTGTTACTAGTAATCAAAACATTATGGGCGCGGCTCAAAAGGTTATGTATGACCAAGATTATACAACTGGTTCTGTTGCTTTAAGTCATGAGATACTACACGCTATAATGGATAGATCTTTTAGTGACGAAAAAATGATAGAAGTAGGTGCTATGTTAGAGACTTATTTAACAGAAGGTTTAGGAGATGTTAATACTAGAACTATAAGCGAAGGAACTTTGCAAAGAATTAAAGGCAGAATGGATAATGCTGCAAAAAAATACGGCAAAGGAAGTGCTAATTATTATCAAGAATTATTCACATCAATAAGTGATGAAATGCAGCTTAAAAATATAACATGGGAAAGAGCTGACAAAAAGTTTTATCAAGATTTTGCTGATAAAATAACTGATTTTTATAAGTATACTTTAGGAATGACTCCTGACGTTATAAATGGCGCAAATATATCTACTGGAAAACAAGCTTTTGATTTTTTAAAAGATTACAATAATTCTTTTTTAAGAGGAGGAAGAGGAACTAATCTTAATACAGATGGTGGTACTTTTTCTAGTAATACTTCACTTAGAGATAGTGAAATCAATGCAGTAGCCAGCGGTATAATGGGTGGTGTTAATGTTATGAAAAACAAGTCAATGTCTAAGGCTGAATGGAAAAAAATATCTAATGATGTTATAGGTGAAATATACCCTATGTTAGATAAAATAGTCGGAGCAAGAATAACAGAAAAAATGACAAGAACACCTGATTTTAGCAGGCAAGACTTTATTTCTGAAACAAAAATAGAATTAATACCTCATATAAGAAACTTTGATCCTTCTGAAAATGATAATCTAGCTGCTTGGATTAAATCACAAGCTGTTAACAAAGGTAAAAACGCTTTAAACTCTGGAAACACTACAAGTAAAGTTTTTAGTGGTGAATTAAATGATAAAAACGTAGGCACATTAATAGATGATGATGTTTATACTGAAGAACAACAAAAGACTTGGTTTGAATTACTAGATATAAAAGAAGACAATCCTGTATATAAAAAAGCTATTGAATCTACGATAACCGCTCTAGGTTCTAGGCTTCCAATGATAAGTCAAAACGAATTTAAAAAACAATTACAAGCAAGTTTTGAAAATAGTTTATATGACGTTGTGTTTTCTGATTTCTTTGGACATGTTGACAATGAGAAAGGCAAGGGAAATCTTACAAGATTTACTAATGCTTTGAAAAAACATGGTGAGGCTATTTACGAAAAACTTGATCAATCTATTATAAACAGAAGATATAATCAATTTAAAGTATTAATATCAGAAAGAGCTTCTACTAAACAATCTGACTTAAGCCCAAGTGTAAAAAACAGAACAGCTGGTAATCAGGTAAACACTAGAAAACCTTACGATCAAACGGAATTTATTGAGTACTTTACAAAAAGCCAAACTAGAAAAGAATCTTTAGCTAAAACTTTAGCTGCAGAATTTGGATTTGACGCAACTATAGATGTAATGCAAAATAATCCAGAAGCAAGAAATAGATTTGAAGGCATACAAGAAATAACAAATGACGATCAATTAGAAATTTACGCTGCAGTATTGGCTAAAGCTATAAATAGACCAACTCCTAGTTTTAGAGATTCTGAAGTGCTAGGTAAATTACAAGATCTAGGTTATAATCCTTCTGTTTTTGATCAAGACTTTTCTCTTATGCCAGAGACTGTGCAAGATTTATTAAGAAATGAACTGCAAGAATTTATTGGCGATGTAGAATTAAACAATACAGGCTTTGTTGACAACATTGGGTCAATGGAAAATCTTGATATTATTACAGAAAATTATTTAAAAGAAAAAGGGTATAATTTAATTTACAAAGAATACTGGCTTGACAGTAAAGGTAAAAGAATACAGATTGGAGAAAAAATAGTACCTGAAAAAAATGGAGATTTAAATTGGACAAACGGTAAGTTGGTACCAGAATACAGTTATAGATATATAGTTAAGTCTGAGGCTATGGAAAACTACGTAGATAAATTTGTTTTTAAAGCTATAGGTTTTATACCTCACGATCAAATTAATGCTTCTGAAAATGTTGCAAACCAACAAAGTAATTTTATAAAACAAGTATTAGAACACAACGTTGGTAGCATTAGAAGTGGCATTTATGCTACTAATGTTGCTATGTACGATTTTAACGGTGAATTATTAACTGAAGAACTGCAAATGGCTTTAAGTCAAGAGCAACATGCAGAACTCGTAGAACATAGCAAGAAAGTTTACAAAGAAAAAAGAAAGTCTGCTATAAATAAAGCATTAAACAATAAAACAAAAGCAAGTCCAGAAACTATAGCTCTTTGGGATAAATTTAATATAAATAAAATTATATTAGGTAATAAGAGTGCCGGCAAGTTAGGCCACATATTAAGTATTGCTAAAGATATAGCTAATAAAGATTTATCAGCTATAGAAAAAATAGCAGAACTAAGAAGAACAATAGGAACTAAAGGTATTGCAGCTATAAAAATGGGTAAAATATTTATGAAGGCTTATCATTCTAGTTTAAACGACATGATTGATTCTCAAGTCAAAGCTGGTATGTCAAGAGCAGAGGCTGTTAACAACGCTATTAATAATTTACAAAAGACTACCAACGCAGTTTTTTCTGCTAGAGCTTATGCTGCTTTTAGTTCTTTTCATTTTGTAGATGGCAAGCAAAACATTGATGATAAATTCACAGGATGGAAAGGTGAACACGTAGACGATTCTTCTACTGTTACGTCATCTATAATTAAGTCTTATTTACAAGACACATACATACAAGATATTGATGGCATTTTAAGTGGCTTTGAACAGTCTTTCTTGTTAAATAAAATGGCTGACACATTAGATAAACTAGGTGGAAGAAATAGTCCTTTAGGTAATTTAAGGTTTTTATTAGATGGTGGTAAAATTGGAAAAACAGTGTATGATTTAATAACTGGTAAAAACATGTATGAGGTTGCTATGGAAGAGTTTTCACAAAGACTCAAAATAGAAACAGGTTATGAAGTTACTTTAAGCAATGAATCTTCTTTACGTAATTCAGAAACTATTGGTGATGGCAAAATAAGAATATTTGATTTTGATGACACTTTAGCTAGATCTAAAAGCAAAGTTACTGTTACTATGCCTGAATCAGTGCAAAGCGTAACTAATACTGGTGATGCTAAAAAAGTAATTAATACTGTTTACGAAAGCGTTATAAATTCTGTTGCAAATAATAATAATATAAAAACAATAAGTTTTAGCTCAGAGTTTAGCGAAAAAAGCAGGGTTAAATTATATAACTCATTAGCTAATAAGCTTTCAAAAGACTTAGGTTGGAAATTAGAGGTTTTTGAAACAGTAGATAGCACTGGAAGTACTGATGTAATTACATCCGAAGACTTTACTTTAAATAAAGGCAAAGATGCTAAAAAAATAAAAAGCAATAAAAACGCTATAAAATTTAAAAAAGACATTGCAGACAACTTAAAAAGTTCTTTTAATATAAACGGAAAAACTTATGATGTTAGTTTAGATTTTATTGGAGAAGGAGATTATAATTTAGAGTTTAGTTTAAGAGGTAAAAGCAAAGGAAAAACATATAAAATAAACGCTACAGAATTTGCTAAGCAATCAGCAGACCTTGAGGCTCAAGGAGCTAAGTTTGATTTTTCTGAATTTAACAAAGTAATCAAAGGTAAAAAAGGACCTTTGTTTGAAGTTGCAGAGGCTATACAAGAAAAAAGAGGAACAGAAAACGTATTTGTTTTAACAGCTCGACCGCAAGCGGCAGCTACAGCTATTAAAGATTTTTTAGATGGTGTTGGATTAAATATACCTATAGAGAACATAACAGGCTTAGAAGACGGTAAACCAGAAGCTAAAGCAAGCTGGATAGAAGGTAAAATAGCAGAAGGTTATAATGATTTTTACTTTGCAGATGATGCTATTAAAAACGTTGCTGCTGTAAAAGATCTACTAGATAAGTATGATGTAAAAGGCACTACTCAATTAGCTAAGTTAAGAAACAGTGAAACTTTAAATCAAAACTTTAATCAAATATTGTTTGACGTATCTAAAATACCAACTGACGAAGTGTTCTCAGAACAAAGAGCTAAAAGAACTGATGTAATAATTAAACAAAATAAATTCTTTCTACCTCCAGCGGCTGAAGATTTTGAAGGTTTAATATATCAATTTTTAGGTAAAGGTAAAATAGGTGAAGAACAAATGGCTTGGTTTGAAGATAATTTAATGAAACCATTTGGTAGAGGCATAAATGCTATGAATGTAGCTAGAATGCGCGTTAAAAATCAATACGAAGCTATAAAAGCTAAACATCCTTTAATAAGTGGATATACTAAAATAGCAAAAGTTCCTTTCTACAGAAACTCTTTATTGAACAAAGAGACAGATTACTCAGGATTTACATATGGTGATGCTACTAGAGTATACATGTGGAATAAAGCTGGTTATGAAATACCTGGATTAAGTGATACAGATATTAAAAAATTAATTGGAATTGTTGAAGACAATCAAGAGCTAAAAGACTACGCGGATCAGACGTTTAATCTTTTTGCTGAAGGATATGTTAAACCTGATGAGACATGGGAAGTAGGTAATATAGATTCTGACATACAGAACGCAGCTACTACTACTAATAGAAACTTGTATTTAAAAGAATTTTTAGAAAACTCTGACTCTATATTTGGACCTATAAATGGTATTGGTTTATTGACAGGACCTACTGCTAATAAAATATCCGCTATATTTGGTATGGATTTTTTAGAAGCTTTAAGTGATAGTATCTACAGAATGAGAACAGGTAGACACAGAGCTATGGGAACTAGCAAAATTGTTAATGGCTTTATGAATTGGATAAATAACTCTATAGCTGTAGTTATGTTTGTTAATGGTAGAAGTGCTATACTACAATCAATTTCAAATTTAAATTTTTTAAACTGGACAGACAACAATCCAGCTAAGGCTGCTTTAGCAGTTGCTAATTTTCCACAATTCTTAAGTGACTTTGTTAGAATATTTAATAGTGATTTTTTAAAATCTAGAAGATCAGGTAATAAGTTTGATGTAAGTGCTGACGAAATCGCTGCTTATGTTAAAGGCAAAGGAAATAAAGTTAAAGCTATGTTTAACTGGTTTATGAGAAATGGTTTTGTATTAACTCAAATGGTAGATAGTTGGGCTATAGCTTCAGGTGGCGCTGCGTTTTTTAGAAATAGAACACAAACTTATCAAGCAGAAGGTTTTAGCTTATTAGAGGCAGAAGAAAAAGCATTTTTTGATATGCAAGAAAACGCTGAAAAATCACAGCAATCTAGTAGACCTGATAAAATTAGTAGTCAACAAGCTGGTAGCTTAGGTCGTTTAGTTTTAGCTTTTGCTAATACACCAATGCAATACAATAGGTTAATGAAAAAAGCTTACTTAGATGCTAAAAACGGTAGAGGTGATTTAAAAACAAATCTATCTAAAATAGCTTACTATGGATTAGCTCAAAATTATATATTTAACGCTTTACAGCAGGCTTTATTCGCTGTGTTGTTTGATGATGAAGATCCTTGCGAGGGTAAAGTTGGTAAAGAACTAGAAAAATGTCAAAAGGCACAAGAAAGTATGCTTGAAAAGAATCTTAGCATTGCTAATAGCATGTTAGATTCAATACTACGTGGTTCAGGTGTATATGGTGCGGTTGGTGCTACTATTAAAAATATGATGTGGGAAGCAAGAAAACAATCTAAAAAAGATAGACCTAAATATGTTAAGGTTGCTGAAAAAGCATTAAGTATTTCACCTCCAATATCTTCTAAATATCAAAGATTAAAAGGAGCTGGTTTAGCAGTAGATTACAACAAAGAAGAAATGATGGCTTTAGGATTAGATATAGACAATCCAGCTATACTAGCAACAGGTCAAGTTATATCTGCAGTAACAAACTTTCCTATTGATAGAATTATAACTAAAGTTGATAACGTAAGAACAGCTTTAGAAGAAGACACTAAAACCTGGCAGAGTATATTTTTAATGGCTGGTTGGGATCAATACAGTTTAGATATTAATAAATATGAGTTACCAGAAGCTAAAAAACAAATAGTACAAGACTATAAAGACAAGTTAAAAGAAGAGAAAAATGAAGGTAAACCTTCTAAGAAAAAGAAACGCAAACTAATAATAAATAATCCATAAATGGGAAAAAATAAATTAAAGATTGATTTAAACGGCAATGATATTGTTGTAGACATGAAAACTCTAATAATGGTAATAGGTGGTATAATTTCTTTAACTTTAACTTACGCAACGCTTAAAGCGGAAATTGAAATAGCTAAACAATTGCCAGTTGCTCAGGAAATTAACTATGATCTTGTTAAGGAAAAGCAAGAACAACTTGAGGCTACTGATGTTAGAATAGAAAGACAATTAGTAAAAAGACTTGAAAGACTAGAAAAGAAACATAAAAGCATTTTTTAAAATGGGAAAACAAAATTTAAAAGCTAAAGCTGCTGAATTAAAAAAATCAGACACAAATATTGTAGAAAAATTATTAAAAAAAGTTCCTTACATCCAAAAAACATTTTTAAATGATGATGATAATGTAAGTGAAGAAGCAGTAGATAGTTGGTTTGGTTCGCCTAAATTTAAAGGAGCAGAAATGTCACTTCTTAATGAATCTGAAGACTACAAAGGTCCTTATCCTTTTAATGACAGAGATCAAGCTAGACACACTCAAGGTTCTCAGTTTACTACAGAAAGTTTAAGAAGAAAACTAGGGATATTAGGTAATACTTTTCCTGGAAGAATAGCAGCTGTTGCTGGAGCTAATATACTTGGTTTTGCTCATGAATATAAAGCAGGATGGGATGAAGCAAGTAAGGAAGATATGATAAATAATTTTAGAGGAACAATGGTAGGAGGATTTGGAGATAGTAATCTTATTGATCCAGTTGAAAGCTATGTTCCACCTACAGGAAACTTTAATACACAAACCGAAAGAATTGACCCGATAAAAGGTTCATATGCTAAGAATCTAAAAATTGGTTTTTATAATCAAGAAATTAGTGAAATGCTTCCAGATGGTCACATGAATAGAGCTGACTCTAGTACAGATATTTACAAGGGAGACGCGCCAGATTATAATTCTCCAACTCTTGCTGATTTGCAAAATGAAGCTAGAGAAAGTCTTAGACCAGTAAATGGGCCACAACCACCTAAAAAATTTAACCTACGAGGTATTAACTTTAATCTTTAATTATGAAAATAAGTGATCATATCACTCTAGCTGAAGCGTTACATTCTAACACAGCTAAGAGACATGGTATAGACAATATACCTAATGAAGAACAAACTAATAACATGAAGAAAATAGCGGAGAAGATATTTGAACCGCTAAGATTATGGGTTGGCGGAGCAATAAAGATCAATAGCATGTTCCGTTCAGAAGAATTAAATAAAGCCATAGGAGGAGCATCAAGCTCTCAGCATTGTAAAGGTATGGCAATTGATTTAGATGACGTCTATGGACACAAAACTAATGCAGAGATGTTTGATTGGATTAGAACTCATTGTAATTTTGATCAATTGATATGGGAATTTGGTAATGACAAAAATCCTTCATGGATACATGTAAGTTATCAAAGCGTAGATAAAAATAGAAACAGAGTATTATTAGCTGAAAAAGAATTTGGCAAGACAACATACAAAATAATAAAACAATGAAAAAAGGTAGGTTACAAGAGATAGTTAAAGAGCTAAGAGCGGCTTCTAAAATGCACGCTGGTCAAGCAGATGAAATTAGTGAGCACGTAAAAGATATGGCTCTTCCAATGAGGTCTCCATTGAATATTAAAAAATCAAAATCACATAAAGAAAATAAAACCACAACTCTTGCGATGAAGTCTCCATTGAATTTTAAAGGAGCAAATTCTAAAAACTCAAAATGTTGGGAAGGTAAGAAAAAATGTGGCACAAAGCCTTCGCCAAGTGGTACAGGAGAAACCGTTAACGATTGTAGACCAATACCAGCAGACGGATCAGACCCGTGTAAAAAGAAATAATTATGAATGGACCACTTAAAATTACTAACGCAGCGTACGAAGCATCTAACAAAAAAATGCGCTCAAAATATAAATCTGAAACAGGTAAAGAATTAGGTTCTAGACAAACTTCTGGAACTGGATCTCGTAGAGTTTCATTTGCATGTAGATTTGCAGGTATGAAAGGACCTATGAAAGACTCTAAAGGTAGACCTACTAGAAAAGCATTAGCTTTAAAAAAATGGGGTTTTAGTAGCGTTGAAGCTGCATCGGCTTTTTGTAAAAAACATAAAAAATCATAAAAAACTATAAATAAAAAAACAAATATTATGAGTCAATTTACAAGTCCATTTATGGCAAAATCACCTATTCCACAAAAGGGAGAAATAAAAAACATTAAAGACTTTCCGGGTTATCAACAAGTTAGAAGTAGCTCTGTAAGAACTAACAAAATACCGTTTGGACCCATGGCGGCTGGAACTGCAATAGCCACATTAATTCCCTCCGAGAAAATATATGAAAAATACAGTGATGGATTAACTACTGCAACTAACTATGTAAATAATTCTGTAATACCTAAAGTAAAAGAAATTAAAGCTAAAGTGGGTCGTAAAATTAGAAAATTTTTAGGTGAACCAGAACCTACTATAAGAGATCCAAAAGATTATAATCCTCCTGTTAAGAAATTAAATAAAACAAAAATGAAATAAGGAACCTTTTTAGAATGGGCACCATACCCAATAGTTCCTGTAACAAAAAAGGGGATCACTTACGTGGTCCCCTTTTTTAATTACCCATCACAAGCAATACAATCATCCATAGCGTGGTTTGCAATATCACCACGTAAGACTGATTCTGTCCGCATATAATATAAAGTTTTAACTCCTTTTCGCCAAGCATCCATATGAACCTTATTAATCCATTTAGGCGTTGCTTCGTTAGGAAAAGCTAAATTTAAACTTACGCTTTGATCTATATACTGTTGACGTATGCCAGCTTGTCTAACTAGTTCTAGTTGATTTAATTCTTTAAACGTTTTAAATACTTCTTTGGTATCTGCGTCTAATTCTTTTAAATCTTGGACCGAACCTCCATCTGCCAATATTTTGTCCCATATCTCTTTTGTATTTAAGTTTTGTTTTTTGAGAATATTCTCCAAGGTTGGGTTTTTGCGAATGAATGTACCTTTCGCAGACTGTTCCGTAAAGATATTCGCAGCCCATGGTTCAATTCCTGGTGAAACGTTGCCGCTAAGCTTGCTATTAGATACGGTGGGAGCAATAGCACGTAAATGTGTATTACGATAACCAGTCCCAACACACCAAAGAGGTTCTCCATAAACGTCTGCCAAAGCCATACTAGCTCTTTCAGACTCGATTTTAATTTGCGAAAATATTTTTCTTGTTTCATATTGTGATAATAGACCTTCAAACGGTAAACCTCTTTCTTGCAAGTATGTATGCCAACCTAAAACACCTAAGCCTAAAGCTCTTCCTTTTTCTGCTGATCTTACAGAGTTTTCAAAGCCTTTTCTGTACTTAGACTTTTGTATAAACTCTTCTAATACTCCGTCAAGAAACCATATCGAGTCGTATATTATGTTAGTATCTTTCCATTCGTCATATTTAGCTAGGTTTAAACTAGATAGACAGCATATAAAGCTATGATTTTCATCTGTATGTAATGTAATTTCACTACAAATATTAGTCATGTGAACTTTTAATGCATTTTGTTTGTAAGCTTTGGGGTTATTCTTATTTGTATTACCCTTAAAAAGCACATATGGTTCTCCAGTAGCTTTACGCTTTTGAAGTAATTTTCCCCAACGTTTTCTAGCTTCTCCATCTCCTTGCTCAAGTCTTCGCATAAACTTATCGCCGATAACAGCGCATTGATGCAAGTTGAGTGATTGACGGTTGACGTCTCCTTTAGGTTCTCGTATTTCGATCCACTCTTCGAAATCGGGGTGTTCAATGTTAATATTAACTGATGCAGCTCCTCGTCTGACAGATCCTTGATTAGTGGCAAGAATTGTAGAATCGTATATTTTACAAAACGGCACAACGCCATCACTTGTTCCATTACCTTTTATATTAGCTCCGGCGGGTCTTATTTGATTTATACCGATACCAACTCCACCGCCGTGTTTAGCAAGTAGCATCATTTCTAAGTTTTTTTGTCCTATATCTATTATTGAATCAGCTACATCAATGCCAAAACAACTAATAGGAAGACCGCGATCGGTACCAGTATTGGAAAGTACTGGGCTAGCGAGACAAAGCCAGCCGTTCCAAATATACTGAAAGAAAGTTTCTGCCATTTCTGGCTTATCCAATCTTGATGCAACCGTGTTGCAGACCCTATTGTATGCGTCTTTAGGAGACTCGCCGCTAAGTAAATATCCCCCGGCAATAGTTTTTTTGTAGACTTCAGTGTCTCCCCACTCTGGATAGTCTTTTCCTTTTTCCCATTCATTATTCCACATCAAGTTCTAGTTTTTTTTCTTTTGGTTCTTCATTTTTTGCTTCTCTTTCTTGTAATTGTTTAACTACTTTCTCCCACTCTTCTTCTCCAATATTTAATTGAAAAGCTGTTAGTGTTCCTCTTGCTAAAACATCTATTTGTCTCATGTCAGTTATTAGCTGTTGCGCTATTCTACTTAATGATTCTATTTTTTTTTGCATTTCTATTAATTTACTCTCTTTCATTTTTTTAGTTGTTATTTGGTTTTACAATAGGTTTAATTTTTATTGAATTAGTTGGTTTTAAATTATAACTTGGCCTAGAGTTAAAGCTAGGTTTACTATTAAAGCTAGGTTTATTATTAAAGCTAGGTTTATTATTAAAAATAAGCTTTGGTTTGTTGTAGTTAATTTTTGGCTTAACAATTGGCTTATAGTTTACAACTGGTTTAGTATTAATAACAGGTTTGTTAGTTATTAATCTTGAATTACCCATTTTACCAAAAGCTATTTTATCTTTTATAGACATTCTAT
>Ga0308015_10000505_pt1 | contig 18202 bp, 18 predicted proteins | sample Neamet231_FD_203128 | JGI IMG/M metagenome (GOLD analysis project Ga0308015, IMG submission 203128) | Marine microbial communities from water near the shore, Antarctic Ocean - #231 | ecosystem: Environmental > Aquatic > Marine > Unclassified | place: Southern Ocean | collected 2014-07-28
AGAAGCAGCAAAAGAACTTAAACTTTCAGCAGATACTATCGTCTTAAATATTCAAGGAGATGAGCCTTTTATTGACCCCGAAGACATCAATACTTTGTCGGATTGTTTTAATAATGAGGGCACACAAATAGCCACTTTAATAAAAGTGATTAAAGAGGTGGACGTTCTTCTAAATAAAAACAGCCCAAAGGTTGCCCTAGGCTTAAAAGATCAAGCTCTCTATTTCTCTAGAGAAGCTATTCCACATTTAAGAGGCGTAGATAAAAAAGACTGGCTAAGTAAACAAACCTACTATCAGCATGTAGGGATTTATGCATTTAAACATGCTACTTTAAAAGCGATATCTCTATTACCAATGGGCGTACTAGAGCAATCTGAAGGATTAGAACAATTGCGTTGGTTAGAAAATGGATACACTATTAAAACAGCACAAACAGAGTCGGAATGCATTGCTGTAGATAGCCCAGAAGATTTAGAAAGAATCGACAAAAAATTCTTTTCCGAGTCATAAGAATTCCTAAATTAGCATTTATGAACATAGAAACTTACATAAGCGATTTATTATACCGCCACGATTGTGTTATCGTACCTGGTTTAGGTGGATTTATAAGTAATTATAAATCGGCACAAATACATCCCGTAAGTCATACCCTTCGTCCGCCAAGCAAAAGCATTAGTTTTAATGTGCAATTGCAAAACAACGATGGACTTTTAGCAAATTATATTTCAGATTGCGAATCTATTCCTTTTGCTTCGGCTCAAGTAAAAATAGAACAATACGTAAAGAACTTACAAAACGATTTAGAACATAAAAATCAGGTAAAAATCTCCAAAGTAGGCGTTTTATCTCGCGATCTAAACGGTTTACTTTCTTTTGAACCAGACAATACAGTAAACTACTTATTAGACGCCTTTGGTTTAGACACCATTCAGTCTCCAGCAATTTTAAGGCACGCTAAAGAAGTAAGTCTTCCAAAGCAAGTTAGTAAGGGTGCCAAAAGAATTAAAGCTCCAAAAACTTCTATTAACTGGAAAGTCGCTGCAGTGATATTACCTCTTATAGGATTGAGTACGTATGTATCTTTCCAACAAGAAGCTGTGAGTGATGCCTATGCAAACTATGCCTATTTAAATCCATTTAAACTAAAGCCGGCAGCAACTTATACTCCACGTACAGTTGAAGTAAAAGAAACGCTTATACTTACTTCTATTGAAGCAAGTCCAGAAATGGAAATCGAAACTTCTGTGGATGTAATCAGTACACCTGAAGTAATTACTCCTATTGTAAACACTGTTCAATTTCACTTAATTGCAGGATGTTTTTCTTCAGAAGTAAATGCAGCAAATTTAGTTTCAAAATTAAAAACTCAAGGATTTGACTCTTCTGTAATAGGGCGAAATTCTAAAGGATTATTCCGTGTAGCTTTTCAAACTTTTTCTTCAAAAGAAACTGCACTTTTAAAATTACAAAACCTTAAAGCTACTGGAACCTCTACTTGGTTACTTAAACAATAGCTTATAATTGCTTCTCAGTCTTAAACAGAATCTCAAACATAAAACTACTGTGTATTCTATGGTTTAAGTCTTAAACTCTACGTTTTAGAATTCAAAAATGAATCGCACTTTCTGGTGTAAGAACAATAATGATTAAAACTTCTACATTTTAAAATCATTATTAACTATTCATTAATAAACCAATCATTAACTCTTATCTTTGCAGTCAACAATAGCTCTTGCAAGATGAAAAAGGCCAAATTCGCTAAAGAATCGATTACAGTAATCACCGAACTCGTACTTCCTAACGACACCAACCCATTAAATAATTTAATGGGCGGACGATTATTACACTGGATGGATATAGCCACTGCAATTTCGGCTCAAAGACATTGCAAGCGTATTGTAGTTACAGCATCGGTAAACAATGTAGCATTTGAGCAACCCATTCCCATGGGTAGTATTGTTACGCTAGAAGCAAAAGTATCGCGTGCTTTTAGCTCTTCTATAGAAGTCTTTGTTGATGTATGGATGGAAGACCGCACATCTGGAGACAAGAGTCACTGTAACAAAGCTATTTATACTTTTGTTGCTGTAGATCAGCTAGGAACTCCTATTCCAGTGCCTGAAGTAATACCAGAATCGGAAGAAGAAAAAAGCCGCTACGAAGGAGCTTTAAGAAGAAGACAATTAAGTTTGATTTTAGCTGGAAAGATGAACCCTCAGGAGGCCACAGAATTGAAAGCACTGTTTATGCCTAAGGAGTAAATAGAAGGTGTAGATTTTGGGAATGAACTATTTTTTCATGATTAATTCTTCAATTTTCATGTTATCTACTCTATTTTGAACGTGCTTTGAATTTTCCAAGAGTACGGTATATTTTACGGACGAAAATATTTTCGCAGCTCTTTTCAGCATTTTCTCACCAGGGAACATAATATCTTTCTTGGCTGCTATAAGGGTTATTGGGGTTTTAATTTTATTTGCTTCTTCCTTAGTAATAACAGGAACAGGAGTAAAGTCCATGTTGAAATAAATAAAAACTTTAGAAAGGTATTTTATTGCAAATTCATCTCTATCGGTAAATACTTCGCATAGAAATTTCTCTACAAATTTAGTTTTTTTAGTTTTCATATACCTCTTCATGGGAATAAACACCTTGAATAAGGCAATAAGAGGATTTCCATTAACAATGTAGGCAGGAGAGGCTAGATAAACTTCTTTGATTTTATCTTCATTGTTTATTAGTGTTTTCAAAATCACTAATCCTCCAAAAGAAAACCCAACTAGCGTTACATTATCTATTTTTAATGAACTTATTATTTCGTTGATCCATTTCCCATACGAATCATCCTTCATACTTAATCTTGTCTCAGCACTTTTGTTAGGTTGAGCAAGAACATCAACAGCAAAGACCTGGTACTGAGTTGATAAATTCGGATACGTTTCTAAGCTAATTGGAGCACAACCATTTGACCCATGTATTATAATTAAAGGTGGATTTGAGGGCTCGCCAGTAATGATAATATTAGTTTTTCCGTAACTAGAATTAATGATTTCATATTGATATTCTATGTTTAAATCAATTAGTTTTTCATCATATAAATTGATGATTTCTTTTTTTCCAGAATCTGTTTTATAAAGGGATCTCATAATATTTTAAAGTGCTACTACAAGCGGATAAAAACCACTATGCTATTTATATACGTTTTTTGTTACTACAAACTTAGTGATTACACTATGTTTTTCATTCTCTATGGGAGAATTATTGCTAAAGCATACAGAGTACATTTTTATAAATATGCACCGATTTTGTAGGGTCATATACTACACAAAAGTCGTTTTTAAATAAATTAAGAACACTTAATAAAAATCAAATTTTCAAATCAGAAACGGCATGCTCCATACATTTAAAGTGTGATTTCGGGCATTTTGAGTAGCCAATTTTGGAGCAAGGTCTACAAGAGAGTCCTTTAATTTGTACAATTTTAGAACTAGGATCTGGTAGGTAAGGATACATCCCCAACTCAGGAACCGTGTTTCCCCAAACAGAAACAATTCGTTTTTTAAACGCCGCTGCAATATGCATTAAGCCAGTATCGTGGGTAATAATCCAATTGGCTTGCTGTACAAGGCTCGCGGATTCATCTAACTTAAATTGTCCACAGCCATTAAACACCTTAACTCCTACTGCATTAACAATTTCTTCTCCTCTAAGCTTATCCTCAGGTCCACCTAATAAAACAATAGGTTCGGATAATGAATCGCACAGTTCAATAAGCTTTAATATCGGCATCATCTTGGTTGCATGCTGTCCGCCAATAACGATTCCAACATATCCATTAGATTGTATTTCTGGCAATCGAGATAAATCCACTTTCGAAGTCTCTGGAATAAAATAGTCCAATCCTTTAGCATCGTTTACTACACCTAAAGAAGAAACCGTTTCCATATATCGATCTACAATATGCATTTGTGGCATTCTATCGATCTTTAAATTCACGAGCAACCACTTCTGAATATTGTATTTAGGAAAGGATTTGGAAGAAATATTAAGTGCTTTTTTTAAACGTAAAGTCCTTAAGTTATGGTGTAGATCGGCAATAAAATCAAAATTCTCATTTTTTAATTCCGCAATCAATTCGCTAGAAATCTCTTTCTCAATGGTGTGTACCTTATCTACATAAGGATTGTTATTTAAGATTCCTTTAAATGAAGATTTGGTTAAATAATGCACCTCTGCATTCAACTGCTTCTTTAAACAACGTATTACTGGAGTCGTTAAAACAATATCGCCTATAGAACTGAAACGGATGATGAGAATTTTTTTCATTCAGAAGAATTTGAAACAAAAATACATAAAGAGTTGAAAGTTGAAGGTTAAAAGTAGAAAATTGAAAATGAAAGCACTAATTTATACTTGTCCGCAAGGTGATAATTGGGTTTTGAAATAAAAAGTCAAAATAGTCTTAGCGTCAAAAGATATTTTAAAGAATGAATTTCCCTTTTTTGTTTCCGACCTCTTTTCTTTTAGTGAAAGAAGCGTATAAAATGAGCGTTAGCAAAATGCTGATTGAGCTTGCCTGACGGCAGGAAGGCTAGTGAGTTCATTTTGGTAGCCATTTTAAAGCTTCTGTAGCGTTAAGAAAGAAATGATGTCATGATTTTTATTCGCATTACTCAATTAATTATTGAGCTCATGATTTTCAATTGGTTCTTTTCATCAAGGAAAAGAAAACAACAACTGTTTTTTTGTCGTGCATCAGAACGGATAAGCATATAATAATTTACATCCAAACATAAAACTAAAAGCTATATTTGCCCCATGATACTTACCGACACTCACAGCCATTTATACGACCAAAAGTTTTCTGAAGATCAGCAAGAGGTGATAGACCGAGCTTTTGAAGAAAATGTAACACGTATTTTCCTACCCAACGTAGACCAGCATTCTGTTGCTGGAATGCAAGATATAGTATCGCGTTATCCTAAAAACTGTTTCGCTATGATGGGCTTACACCCATGTAATGTAAAGGGCGATTACAAAGAAGAATTGGCTGTACTAAAAGCACATTTAGATACCGATGACTATTGTGCCGTTGGAGAAATAGGAATGGATTTGTATTGGGACAAGACATTTTTAGAGGAACAAAAAGATGCTTTCAGAACTCAAATTCTTTGGGCTAAAGAAAAAAGTTTACCAATTGCTATTCACTGTCGTGACGCATTTGAGGAGATTTTCGAAATTCTAGAAGAAGAAAAAGGTGAACAGCTTAGAGGAATATTCCACTGTTTTTCAGGCACACTTGAGCAAGCTCATCAGGCCATAAACTTGAATTTTCATTTAGGAATTGGTGGTGTAGTTACCTTTAAGAAAGCTGGCTTAGACAAAGTAATAGCTCAAGTAGACCTTAAACACTTGGTATTAGAAACAGACAGCCCTTACTTAGCCCCTACTCCTAACAGAGGAAAAAGAAACGAAAGTTCTTATCTTATACATATAGCACAAAAAATTGCCGACCTTCACGAAGTAAGTCTTCGCGAAGTAGCAGAAATTACTACACAAAATTCTAAATTGATATTTGGCTGTTAAATGAAAATCCTACTTATATATACTGGAGGAACTATAGGAATGGTTCACGATGCAGACACAGGGGCATATATACCTTTTGATTTTGAAAACCTGCAAGCTCAAATACCCGAGCTAAAACAACTCAACTGTAAATTAGAAATCATTTCTTACGAGCCTAGCATAGACTCTTCAGACATGCATCCTAACATTTGGGTTCAGCTAGGAGAAACTATAGAAGAAAACTACGATAAGCACGATGGATTCGTAATTCTACATGGTTCCGACACCATGGCATATACAGCCTCTGCATTGAGTTTTATTTTAGAAAACTTAAACAAACCAGTTATACTTACAGGCTCTCAACTTCCTTCTGGAGTACCTCGTACAGATGCGAAAGAGAATTTAATTACCGCTATAGAAATAGCTGCCTCTACGAGAGAAGGATTGCCAGAAATTGCTGAAGTTGCTGTTTATTTTGAATACCAACTCTATAGAGGAAATCGTACTCACAAAGTAAATGCAGAACATTTTGAAGCTTTTGAATCGGTAAATTATCCACCCTTAGCAGAAGCTGGAGTTCATATAAAATTCAACCGAAGGTATACACAAAGTGTAAACGATGAAGCACTTATAGTTCACAAGACTTTCAATCCGAATATTGGCGTTTTAAAACTATTCCCTGGAATAACAGAAACTACGGTTAGAAGTATATTATCGGCTCCACGTACACAGGGTATTATACTAGAAACATTTGGCTCTGGAAATGCACCTACGAATCCTTGGTTTATAAAAGCGCTCCAAGAAGCAATCGATAAAGGAATTCTAATATTAAACGTATCTCAGTGCCAAGGAGGTTCTGTAGACTTAGGGCGATACCAAACCAGTAAAGCACTAAAAGATATGGGTATACTTTCTGCCTACGACATGACTTTTGAAGCTGCGCTTACAAAAATGATGTTTGTACTAGAATACTCTAAAGATGTAGATAGAAGAAAACAATTATTGAGTAGAAACCTTCAAGGAGAGATGAGCTGCTAGTTTACTTGTCAAAAATTGGATAAAACTAGTTGACGTAGATTGGTTAAAAATTTACGTTTCTGAATCCTTATTCCTTACTATTTAGCGCTCTTGCAACTAACACTCCCATACTAAAGCAAGCTTGTAAAAGATACCCACCTGTTGGAGCATCCCAGTCCAACATCTCACCGATACAATAATGTTTGGGCATTTTTTTCAATTCAAAAGAACTACTTACCTCTTCTAGTGAAATTCCGCCAACACAGGAAATTCCTTCATCTAATGGTGCCGCAGAATGGACCGTTAATTTTAAGTTTTTTATAGTTTTCGATAGTACATCTAGATCTAAAAAAGCCTCTCTAGATACTGTACTTTTAAATAAATCTAATTGAGTTGCACTTAACTTTAAATCATTTTTCAACTTTAATGAAGTATTCTTAGCAGTAGATTTTTTAAGTTTTGAAAGTATTTTATCAATAGATAAAGAAGGTTTTAAATCGATAGAAATAATTGCAGTACCTGTTGATTTTAATTGTTGTCTGATTTCAGGACTTAAGCCATAAATGGCATTTCCTTCTAAGCCAAACTGTGTTATTACAGCTTCTCCTTTTTGAGTTTTACCACCACAAGAAATAGTTATATTTTTAAGTGGGCTGCCCTCACATTTCTCTACGAATGGTTTATTCCAAGCAACTTCAAAAGCACAATTAGAAACCTCAAAAGGTTTAGTAGCAATTTCATTGTCAGTAAATAGAGAGAACCAGTCGCCTACCGAACCAGTTTTCTTCCAAGAAGCAGCTCCCATAGAAAATACAGTAAAATCTGATTTCACTTCTAAACCTGATTCAAATTGTAATGCACCACTAGAAGTCCAACCATTCCATTTTTCCTGATAGACGATACTACAATTATTAGTGCTTAGCGCTTTTAAAATAGCACGTAAAACAGCAATTGGCTTTATGCCTTTTTCAGGATATATACGATTACTACTACCCACAAAAGTAGGAATATCTATAGAGGCTAAGTAATTGCGTAAGTCGGTATTATCAAAACCTAAAAGGGCCTCATTTAAAAAAGTTATCGGTGTGTAACGACTAAGCAATTCTGTAATAGATTCGCCATGGCTCAAATTAAAGCCTCCGTTACCAGCAACTAAAAATTTACGGGCAAGTGATTTATTTTTCTCGTATATAGTAATTTCAAATTTCTCTGAATCTAAAAACGCAGCCAACAGCAAGGCTGCAGGACCACCACCAATAATAGCAACCGACTTTTTCATAGTACAATAGTAGTCTTTGTTTGGTGGAGTTGAAAATTGAACGCCAAAAAGTTGAAAGATAAAGTAGTAACAAATTAAGCCCTAATAATACCACCTCATTTATGTATCTTGCTTAAGCAAAAAAACACATAAAATGGATTTACAAAAGGCCTTTCAATTTTTAATTGACTTAAAATTCAATAATAACAGACCCTGGTTTAACGATAATAAAGACCGGTATTTAAGTGCTAAAAATGACTTTGATACATTTATAGAATCACTAATTGTATTGTTAAAAAAGCAAGATAAAAGTATAGACGTTAGTTCGGCAAAAGAATGTGTGTTTAGGATCTATAGAGATGCCCGTTTTTCAAAAAATAAAGAACCCTATAAAACCAATTTTGGTGCATTTATAAGTAAAGGTGGAAGAAAGAGCGCATATGCGGGGTATTATATACACCTCGAACCAGACAACTCTTTTATGGGAGGTGGAATCTACCAACCTACACCAGCTCTTTTAAAATCTATACGCACACAAATATTCGAAAACAGCGATGAGTATAAGGGTATTCTAGAACAAAAGGATTTCAAAAAACAATTCCCTGTATTACACGGTGAGAAATTAAAGATGGCTCCAAAAGGATTCCCTAAAGATTTTGAGGAAATAGACTTACTTAAAAACAAGCATTTTGTAGTGAGTAAAAAAATAGAAAATGAAATCTGGTTGGAAGGCGATCCCTTAAACACCATTTTAAAGTCCTACAAAATGCAACAACAGTTTAATGAATTTTTAAATAGAGTTGTAGAAAAAGAAGTTAGTTAAAAGGTATGAGTCGGGAGTCAGGAGTTTAAAAAAGGTGAATAGTAAAAATGTATACTTGTAAAACGTGAGTTTGAACTCAAAAATTAGTTTATCCATAGCATTAAAATTGGCTCTTTGAATATTTTGACTTTTCATATTAATTGATCCGTTAAAAACTAAAAACAAAAGCTTATTTTTGTCAAAAATTAACACACTATGAAACCATTAGTAAGCATAATTATGGGGAGTACTTCGGACTGGCCTGTAATGCAGAAGGCAGCGAAATTCCTTAACGATATGGAAATTCCTTTTGAAGTAAACGCTTTATCGGCACACCGTACACCAGAAAAAGTTGAAGCTTATGCTTCGAAGGCTTACGAAAATGGGATTAAGGTAATTATTGCTGGTGCAGGTGGTGCAGCCCACTTACCTGGAGTAATGGCAGCATTTACACCACTTCCTATTATCGGTGTACCTTGTCGTTCTTCGATTTCTATTGATGGATGGGATTCTATTTTATCAATTTTACAAATGCCTCCTGGTATTCCTGTAGCTACTGTAGGACTAGATGCCTCATTAAATGCTGGGATTTTAGCATCCCAAATAATTGGTGCAGGAAACGAAGAAGTAATGAAAAAAGTAATCGCATATAAAAGCTCTCTTAAAGAAAAGATTATCAAAGCAAATCAAGATTTAAGCGAATTTAAATTCGACTTTAGAGTTTCATAATCATAAAATCCCATCTTAACAGGTGGGATTTTTTTTTGTAAATTGATGAAAATTAAATTTATGAAAAGTCTACAATCTTGGCTAGATGAATACGCCAAAAGTCATCAAAATAAGACCAATAAATTAATTCATTGGATTTGTGTTCCAGCTATTTTCTTTTCTATCGTATCCTTACTCTCTAGTGTAGAAATAGACTTCCTAATAGAATGGCTCCCTATAGAATTCGCCAATTTAGCAAGTATATTTAGTGTACTTGCTCTTATTTTTTATGCCCGATTATCATTCTCAATGGCGATAGGAATAAGTATTTTTACACTCCTATGCTACCTAGGGATTTTCGTATTAAACTCCACAGACTACAAATTATCCATTTCCATAATAATCTTTATTATAGCATGGATTATCCAATTTATAGGACATAAAATTGAAGGAGAAAAACCCTCATTTTTTGAGGATATAAAGTTTCTACTGATTGGACCAGCTTGGCTACTTTCGTTTATCTATCAAAAGTTGGGCATTAAATTATAAGGAGAGTGCACTTTAAAGAAATGAGTTGTAAGTACGCATAGCTTCTTCTATTGCTACAACAGAACAAGTTTTATCGTACTCTGAGGTACCAATATTCTTGAGTAGTGTGAAATTTATTTGAGCACTGTCATTTTTCTTATCGTGACGCATCCACTCTATTAAATCGCTAAAGTCTTCTTCTTTAATTGGGCTTAAATTAAAGATCTGCTTTAAGCTGTCTAAAATTACAGAACACTCTTCTTGATTAAGTGTATTGGTCGTTTGAGAAAGAATTGTTTCTACAGCCAAGCCAATTGCAACTGCTTCGCCATGCAATAGATCTCCATTATTTTCTAATGCTTGACTCTCCAAAGCATGTCCGATGGTATGACCGAAATTAAGGGTTTTACGAATCCCTTTCTCCTCCCAATCTTCTAAAACAATTGCATTTTTAATCTCAATAGATTTCTGTAGTAAGGCAAGAAGAAAATCTTCGTTTTTCAAATCCATACCCGATAAGAATTGCCAGTAATCTGCATCAGCAATTAAAGCATGTTTTACTACCTCGGCCAAGCCACTTAACCAATGACGCTCTGGTAGCGTATTTAAAAACTCAGGATCTACTAAAACGATATCTGGATTTCTAAATAAACCTATCTGGTTTTTGTGAGCACCTAAATCAACGGCCAACTTACCACCAACCGAAGCATCTACTTGTGCTAAAAGTGTGGTTGGAATATGGAAAAACTTAATTCCACGTTTGTAAAGAGAAGCAATCATTCCACCCATATCGCATACAACACCACCACCTAAATTCACGAAAATAGCATTTCTGTCTGCTTTAGACTCTCCCATTGTTTCCCAAACTTCTTGACAAATAGAAAGTGTTTTATTATGCTCGCCAGATTCTATCTCAATTAGCTCCGAACCTATAAGCATAGGTACTTGACCAATTAAATGTGGCAGGCAATAGCGAGAAGAATTCTCATCACAAAAGATGAAAATATTAGAATATTGACCTTGATAATCTTCGAGAATACTATTAAAATCCTCCAAAACATCCTTACCTATATATACCGAGTAGTTATTAGATTTTACTTCCACAAAACAAATCTTAATTAGTAAAAAACAAAGATAGAAAAGCAATGTTTATCAGCTTAAATACCTTGCTATTTTATTTATATTTGCAGCACTAAAGTGAAATTATGGTATCGTTTAACAATACAGAAATTGCCTTTCGTTCAAAATCGAATGTAAAGCTTAAAAAAGCCTACTATTTATTTAAATTAATGGGCAAACCTGCATTGGCTTCTGCCGGTGGAAAGCTAGCAGAACTTGCTTTTGCACTGCGCCTTCCAATTGGCGGAATTATTAGACATACTGTATTTCAACAATTTTGTGGTGGAGAAAGTATGGAGCAATGTGCTTTGAAAATTGAAGAACTGGCGACCTCAAACGTAAAAACTATTTTAGATTACTCGGTGGAAGGAAAGGATTCTGAAAAGGATTTTAACCGGACGATGAAACAAACCTTGGCTTCTTTAGATTTCGCACACAAAAACGAGAACATCCCCTTTGCCGTTTTTAAAATCACAGGTGTTGCACGTTTCGACCTTCTTGAAAAGGTGAATTACGGTAAGAAACTTACAGAAATAGAACAGCAGGAATACGATAGAGCTTTACACAGAATAAGTAAGATTTGTAAAAAAGCTGAGAAGTTTAAAATCCCTGTTATGATAGATGCAGAGGAAAGCTGGATTCAAGATGCCATTGATGGGATTGTAGAAGACATGATGCGAGCCTACAATAAAGAGTCTGCTATTGTATACAATACTCTGCAAATGTACCGCCACGATCGCTTAGACTACTTTAAGCGTATACACCAAGATTCTAAACACACTGGCTATTATTTAGGAATGAAATTGGTTAGAGGTGCTTACATGGAAAAAGAAAATGAGCGTGCTTTAACAAACGGCTACGACACTCCTATACAAGCAAACAAAATCGCTTGCGACAAAGACTACAACTTAGCCTTAGAATATGCTTGTGCAAATATTCACGGAATTGCTATTTGTGCTGGAACCCACAACGAGGAGAGTTCTTTACAGTTAATTAAGCTGATGGAATTGCATGAAATAGAAAAAAACGACACAAAAGTATACTTCGCGCAGCTCTTAGGAATGAGCGATCACATTAGCTTTAACTTAGCTGAAGATGGTTTTAATACAGTAAAATATGTACCCTACGGACCCGTAAAAGATGTACTTCCGTACCTTATTCGTAGAGCAGAAGAAAATACTTCTATAGCAGGACAAACAGGAAGAGAATTGAATTTAATTCAAGCCGAAATAAAACGTAGAAAGATGAGTAAGTAGAAATTAGGATTGCGTAGAAATCTAATCACAAACGCAAGCACTTGATTCTAAGCTCAACACCATAGAAAGGCTGTCACAATCGTCTAGCATAAAACTTACATAAGACTGATCTTCAACTTCAATTCTGTAAGTACGGCACATTCCATCTACATCGCTAGCGCCAAAGTCTACATCTAAATCGCCGTCTTTAAAAACCTTTTCTAAAGAACTTGCATTAAGTCCTAAACATGTGAGCTGGCACATAGCTTTTTCGGAGATATCAAAGCTCTGAGCTCTTAAATGTTTTACAGTACGTGCATTTGGGAAATAGGAAAAGTCTATATCTCTATCGCCAAAAAACATAATTGACGCTACAATCCCTAGACCAACTCCTACTAAGTATAAAAATATTCTTCTTAACATGCTCTTAAATTTAAAGCCCCAAAAGTAGTCTTATTTCTTTGTACGGCAATTCAAACCAACCACCAATACCCTTGTTTGTAATAATTCCATTATATACATAAACACCACCTCTAATATTGGGTGAGCGTAATAACATCCCTTGTACTCCACCACCATCACCAACTTTTATTAAAATTGGTGCTAAAATATTACTTAAAGAATAAGACGCTGTTTTCGAAGACCTCGAGGCAATATTAGGCACACAGTAGTGAATAACATCGTGCTTAATAAAGGTTGGTGTTTCGTGGCTTGTAATTTCTGAAGTTTCAAAACATCCTCCTTGGTCTATACTTACATCAATAATAACAGATTTAGGTTTCATCAACTGCACCATTTCGTCGGTAATAACACAAGGTGTTCTACCATTTTCAGCCCGCAAAGCACCAATAACAACATCGGCTCTTTTTAATGCCTTTTCCAATACTTTAGGTTGTAGAATAGAAGTGGCGACTCTTAAATTTAAGTCATTTTGAATTCTTCTTAAACGAGCAATAGAATTGTCGAATACTTTTACCGAAGCTCCAAGTCCCATGGCAGAACGAGCCGCATATTCTGCAACAGTTCCCGCACCAACAATAACTACCTGAGTAGGACTTACACCTGCAATACCTCCCATAAGAACACCTCTACCGCCTGCAGAAGTACTTAATAATTCTGCTGCAATTAAGATAGAAGAAGTTCCTGCAATCTCACTCATAGAACGAACTATAGGAAAGGACCCCGTTTCGTCTTGAATATAATCGAAAGCTACCGCAGTAACTTTCTTATCCATTAATTTTTTAAAGTATGCGGCAGTTTGTGTTTTTAGTTGAAGAGCAGAAATTAAACACTGATTATGCTTAAAATAATCCAACTCCTCCAAAGTAGGTGGCTCAACTTTTAAAATGATATCTGCCTGATAGATTTCTTTTACATCGTAACAAATTTTTGCACCCGAATCGCTGTACTCCTTATCGCTAAATGAACTAGAAAGACCCGCATTGGTTTCTAAATAAACTTTATGTCCATTGCTAACAAGTAAGGCTACGGCACCTGGAACAAGAGGTACTCTGTGCTCCTGAAAAGCGCTTTCGTTAGGAATACCAATAAACAGAGACTGTTTTTTGGTGGTTAACTCCAGCATTTCTGGTTGTGGCTCTAAAAACTCATCGTGTAAAAAACTTAGGATATCAGGCTTACTCATACTTAGGAATTAGATTCGTTTAGTGTAAATATACGCTTATTAGAATCAGCCTCAATATGAATTTTTAATACTTCTACAGGTAAGAGGTTTTCAATTTTCTCTGGCCATTCTATAAAGCAATAAGCACCAGAATACAAGTATTCCTCATAACCCATATCAAAAGCTTCTTGTTCGCTCTTAATTCTATAAAAATCAAAATGGTAAACGCAGCGTTTATCTGCAGTTAAATACTCGTTTACAATAGAATAAGTTGGACTACAAATTTCGCTTGTAGCAACTCCTAAATGCTCACATAGCACTTTAATAAACGTTGTTTTTCCGGCTCCCATTTCCCCATAAAAAGCAATTATCTTTTGAGGGTAAGCACTCATAATCTTAGCTGCTATAGCTGGTAAATCGTCTAAAGAATTTGCTGTAATTTTCATTTATTTTGCAGACAAACGAACAAAAGGACAAATCATTTCTTCTAAAGAAATACCACCATGCTGATAAGTATCTTTAAAATATTTCACAAAATGATTGTAGTTATTCGGATAGGTTAAAAACACATTTTCTTTGGCAAATATATAACTAGAAGAAATATTTGCAGCAGGTAAAAAATACTGTTCTGGATTTTCTACCACCATTACGTCTTTACTTTGGTACTGCAGGCGTTTACCCGTTTTATACCTCAAATTAGAAGAAGTCTCTTTATCTCCTACCACCTGAGAAGGTGTACCAACATTTATAGTTCCATGATCTGTAGTAATGAACAAATCTGCGCCAGACGCAGATATCTTTTTCAACATTTCTAAAAGAGATGAATTTTCGAACCATGTTTTAGTTAAGGCTCTATATGACTTATCCGTCCCAGCTAGTTCGCGAATCATATCCATTTCTGTTTTGGCATGCGAGAGCATATCAACAAAATTATAGACGATTACATTAAGATCGTTTTTGAGTAAGTTGTTAAATTGATTTACCAATCTATCGCCGTATTGTTTTTGAACTACTTTGTGGTAGCTGTATTTTTTAGCACCCAAACCTAAGCGTTGTAATTGATCTTCTAGAAATTCTGCTTCGTGTAAATTCTTTCCACCTTCCTCGTGGTCGTTTTTCCATAAATGAGGGAATCGTTTTGAGATTTCTAAAGGAGTTAAACCAGAAAAAATAGCATTTCTTGAGTATTGGGTAGCAGTAGGAAGGATACTACAAAAAGTAGTTTCTTCTTCTATTTTAAACCACTCCTCTATTACAGGTTGTAGAATTTTCCACTGATCGTAACGCAAGTTATCAATAAGTATAAAAAAGCTAGGTTTAGATTCTTTAAGGTGAGGTAAGACTTTTTCTCGTAAAAGTGTATGTGAGAGTACAGGCTTGTCTTCACTTTCTTTTAACCAAGACTCATAATTATTTTTTACATATTTGAAAAATTGCGAATTAGCTTCACTCTTTTGCATTTCTAAAATCTCTACCATCCCAGAGGCATCAATTTTATCGAGCTCAACCTCCCAGTGTACAAGCTTTAAATAGATTTCTTCCCAGTCTTTTAAACTACGAACATCCATTAATGCCATACTTATTTCTCTAAACTCCTTTTGATACTTAGAAGTTACCGATTGATTAACAAGACGTTTTGTGTCTAAAGTCTTTTTTAAAGAAAGTAGTATTTGATGAGGGTTCACTGGTTTTATAAGGTAGTCGGAGATTTTCGATCCCAAAGCTTCCTCCATAATGTATTCTTCCTCACTTTTGGTAATCATTACAACAGGGATAGAATATTGCTCAGAAATACGATTAAGAGTTTCTAAACCGGATATTCCAGGCATATTTTCATCTAAAAAAATAATATCAAAATCAGACTCGTCTATTAATTCTAGTGCATCCTCTCCATTGTTAGCGGTAGATAAATCGTAACCTTTACTTTCTAAAAACAGGATGTGGGGCTTTAACAAATCAATCTCATCATCCACCCAAAGGATTCTTACTTTTTCCATAGATATTTAGTACTTTAGTTTTTTCAAAAACTTGAATAAAATTAGTAAAATTGAAGCCCATAACCACCAATAAACACAAAATTCTTAACGACCCAATTTATGGGTTTACTACGATACCAAACGAGCTTATTTTCGATCTTATAGAACACCGATATTACCAAAGATTAAGAAGAATAACTCAGCTTGGGCTTACCTATTTGGTTTACCCAGGCGCCTACCACACTAGATTTCATCATGCTTTAGGAGCAATGCATTTAATGCAGAAAGCTATAAAAACACTACAATCTAAAGGCCATGAGGTAAGCGAAGAAGAAGAAACAGCTGTCTTAATTGCTATATTATTACACGACATAGGACACGGTCCTTTTTCACATGCCTTAGAAAATAGCATCGTAAACGGCATCAATCACGAGCATATCTCAATGATGATTATGGATAGGCTTAACGTAGAGTTTGACGGTAAATTGTCGTTGGCTATTCAAATATTTCAAAATAAATACCCAAAATTATTTTTACACCAGCTTATTTCTAGTCAGCTCGACGTGGATAGACTGGATTATTTAAAAAGAGACAGTTTTTACTCTGGAGTTTCTGAAGGCGTTATAAACTCAGACAGGATTATAAGCATGTTTAATGTGAGTAAGGGTGAGTTAGTAGTAGATGCGAAGGCGATTTATTCGGTAGAGAAATTTATTATTGCTCGACGTTTAATGTATTGGCAAGTCTACTTACATAAAACAGTTTTATCTGCTGAGTTTAGTTTGGTAGAAGTTCTAAAAAGAGCGAAATATTTAGTTCAAGAAGGAGCTGATTTATTTGCTACTTCAGTACTAAAAGAGTTTTTACAAAACAACCATAATGTAAATGATTTTAATAGCAACGACTCCTTACTCGACCTTTTCTGTCAACTAGACGATTTCGATATCATGACTTCTATAAAAGAATGGACAAAACATGAAGACAAAGTTCTATCCTTATTAAGTGAAAAAATCATTCAGCGTAAGCTCTTAAAAATAGAATTACAAGATCAGCCATTCGAAGAAGAGTATATAGAGCAAATTCGTAAAAAGACAGAAGCCTTTTATCAATTAAACCCTAGTGAGAGCAAGCACTTTGTATTCTCAAAAAAAATAAACAACAAAGCGTACAACCCTACAAAAGACAAAATCAACTTACTGTATAAAGACGGTAGTATTGTCGATATTGCTGAAGCAGCAGATCAACTAAATATCTCTGTTTTAGCCAAAACCGTAACTAAGTATTTTCTGTGCTACCCAAAGGAGTGTGTACACTAGAAAATTTGTATTTTAGCGCCGTATGAAATTTACTGCAAAACAAATATCCGAATTGCTTAATGGAACCGTAGAGGGTGACGAAAATGTAATTTTGAATCAGCTTACAAAAATTGAAGAAGGAGTATCGAACTCCCTTTCATTTTTAGCGAATCCAAAATACAATGAGTACCTGTATGACACCAAATCTTCGGTAGTTATAGTAAATAATACATTTATTCCTGAAAAACCATTTACTACAACGCTAATACGAGTAAAAGATGCCTATGCTTCTTTTGCCCAATTAATGCGAATAGTAGAAGATTTACAAAAAGAGAAAGTAGGGATTGAAGTACCTAGTTTTATTCACCATAGTTCTAAAATTGGAGCAGATATTTATATCGGAGCTTTTGCATATATTGGTAAAAATGTACAATTAGGCGATAAAGTAAAAATTTACCCCAATTGTTATATTGGAGACAATGTTCATATTGGTGCTAATTGCACTATTTACGCAGGAGTAAAAATTTACGAAAACTGTGACATTGAAAAGAATAGCACTATTCATGCAGGTGCAGTTATAGGAGCAGATGGATTTGGATTCGCACCTAACACAAGCAACACTTATGATAAGATTCCACAAATTGGAAATGTTATTATTAAAGAAGGTGTTGAAGTTGGTGCTAATACTTGTATCGATAGAGCTACTATGGGTTCTACCATAATACACAAAGGGGTGAAGTTAGACAACCTTATCCAAATTGCCCATAATGTAGAAATTGGTGAGAATACAGTTATAGCATCTCAAACGGCTATTGCTGGTTCTAGTAAGGTCGGGAAAAACTGTATGATAGGTGGTCAAGTTGCAATTGCTGGTCATCTTACGGTTGCTAACAATGTTAAAGTAGCAGGGAAAACAGGTATAGCAGCAGATGTTAAAATAGAAGGTAAAATTTTACAAGGGCCTTTAGCCTTTGATATAAAAGATTTTCAACGATCGTATATCTACTTTAGGAAATTCCCTAAAATTGTAGCTAGAATTGAGGTATTAGAAAAACAGCTTAGCAAATAATAAAT
>Ga0308015_10000513_pt1 | contig 17941 bp, 20 predicted proteins | sample Neamet231_FD_203128 | JGI IMG/M metagenome (GOLD analysis project Ga0308015, IMG submission 203128) | Marine microbial communities from water near the shore, Antarctic Ocean - #231 | ecosystem: Environmental > Aquatic > Marine > Unclassified | place: Southern Ocean | collected 2014-07-28
GATACACAGCATGTGAATTTTACCAACCTTTTCCCCGCAGGAACTCCTGCTACTGCAACTTATGATTTCGATTACAAATTAGTGGCTGAATGTTTGAGTAACAACATTTACGAAGATGGCTGCCAAGGGGGTCTAGGTAATTACGGTATTAACAGTAGCGGCCACACATACTCCTGGGATGGTGTTAGTTACCAACAGCAAGACATCAATCAGGCCCATAACGGTGTCTATACGTGGAGTGCCTCCCCAAGCTCGCAGACCCAGAGCCAGACGATGGCTATGTGTACGCCATACTATAGCTGGTTGAATTGTAGCGGAACGGCAAATTACACTCGCCGCTATTCAGACACACAAGACAATCTGCAATGGGGAACGTATGAATTTGGTTTCACAAAACAACACGACACTGGACAGAGCTTTCGTATGAAAGGTTTCAATGTTCAGTCAAGACAAGACATGAGCAGTTTTTGTTTTAACCATTACATGGGAATTGGTGGAAACAACCTTTCCACAACCCAGCCTCCCAGCAGCATCACCCTCCAAGCCAACAGCTACATTTTCGCTGCGGGTTCAAAGTTTTGGTTGTGGGCTATGCGAAGCGGCAACGATTATTAACATTTATTGAAAGGCTGAAATGAGTAATTATATGATTTCCGAACATGACTGTTCTACAGGCATCACGACTGAGCGTGAATTCACTGCCGAAGAGATGGAGCAAATGAAAGCAATGCAACAGGAAAGCAAAGAGCAAGTTGAAGCAGAAAACGCTCAAAACGTTGCCGCTAACGCCAAGTTAGCTACAACACGCGAAAAGTTTTTAGGCATGGGGTTAACGCAGGAAGAAGTCGATTTGATTGTTCCTGCTGACGAACCGATACATCCTACCGAATTGGCTGTTGCTGAATGAACGACATCGGTTTAGAAGACGTAATCGAATCTCTATCTGAGCGAGGCCAGATGGAATGGGAAATGGCTTGCATGCGAGTGCAAATCAAAGCGTTGCAGGATGCTAAATGCACCTGCGACTGCTGTTGCGGGACAGCAGACCCTAGTTAGAAGAGGTGAGTTATGGCTAGGAAGCTAAGACTAAGCGATTTAGGAGCCAGGGCTCCAGGGGCGGTTACTCCTCGCACCCCATCAGATAATTTCGATATGCCAACACCTGCTGGTCCTTCGCCAACAGAGGGAACGCAACTTAAAGATTTCTTTAATTCAATCGGTCCAGCGCTTAAAGGTTTGATTCCTGAAGCTTCGCCTGGGGGTACCCCGAAAACTCGGGAGCGTCTTGTTGAGGAAGCACTGTACGACCAAATGGGGAGAGATAACAGGATTGTTCGGGGGATGAATAAGCCCCCGACTCAGTATCCGAATGATATTGGGATGGGCCTTAATGGTTACAGCAGTATCTATCCGACCGATATTCCCATGGGGAATACTCGGCCGACCACTCAGTACCCATTAGATATTGGGATGGGTAACCGCGGTAATAGTGCGGCGAGACAGCGGGAAGAAGATATAAAGTTTTTGATAGACGGATTGCCTGACATGCGGGGACAGAGGGATCTAGATCAACAGTTCTATGCGACAGATTATCGGCCTGCGAGTGGCTCTTCGAGCAGCTCTTCGAATGGCCCTTCTGATACCAGTGTCATTCCTCCGAGTGTGGCTGATGAACAGGCTGCGGCTTTTGGTGAGATTGGTGGCAATTTAGCTCCAGGGAATCAAAACAATGGGAGTACATTCCAGTCTCCGAAATATCCGAAACCTGTTTATGGTGGCTACTCGGTTCAAGCTTTGCAAGAACTTCAAGGCAACTTGGCTAACACCAATCGTCAACGGGGCATCTTAGCTCGCGATCGGGCAACGAACATGGATGACTTGACTCGAGGCTATGACAAACAGGTTGGCGCAGTTCCTGCCGGCTACAACAAGAGAGGGCTTGTTGACAGCGGTCTTGTCGGTCGTGATGTAAAGCGTGCGGGCACAGATTATGGCCGTTCTGCAGGCCGAGTCGATATGGCTTTCAATGACAGTTTAGACAATCTCTATAGGCAGGATCAAGGCTCTCGTCGTAAAGCTATTGATGACAGCTACAAGGGTTTCAATGCAGATGTAAAGAGACGTGCGGCAATGGCACCCGATATCAGAACGGCTTTGGGATAAAAATGGCACAACTTGGTTATGACCCGAGAAACAATTCTTATCAAGCCGACCCAGAAGCTATTAAGAATGCTCCGACTGGGGATTACGATAAGCAGTGGGCTAAAGATGATCGGAATGCTAGGAACTTTGGTCGGATAACAAGGGAACGTTTAGAGAGGGAAGCTGCGGCTGAGGCTCAAGCGCGTATAGATTCAGGGCCGCAAGCTTGGAGTGGCGGAGATTTTCCAAATAACGATCCAGCGAAAGATCAATACCCGACTGATTATTCTGGTGTTGACATTGATTCTTTCAATCAGCGTGCTTTGCCTCCTACGAGTCAAGAGTTGATGACTGACCTGATGGACATGTTGAGGGGTAGTGCTACTGATTCTAATCAAAGGACCAATGAATACAGTTCTGACCAGCGAGATGCTCTGCTTGGGGGCATGGTTCCTGAAGCTGGCGGTGTTCGCTCTGGCGGATATTTAGATGATCGTTATCGGCAAGGCATGTCGAACAACGAGTCAATGAATGACCTTCAAATCCAAAACGTTTTGAATGAGTTATTGGCAAAACAAAGCAGCGCTCAAGGCAGTTATGGTGCGGCGACTGGAGGTGCTAATGGGCGTCGGGACATGATTTTTGGGCAGCAGGACGCTCGATCTGGTCGTGTTGGTAACCAACTGAACAACTATGAAACGATGATGTTTGATCAGTTGGGGCAGGAAGAGGGAGCGGCGCAAGACTATCGCTCACTGTTGGAGGAAGGCGCACGAGGTCGTCGCTCTGATGGCCGTGCAGACATGAACGCAGGGTATGACCGTGCGATCGATGCGAATAATCGTCGCCAGACTGAGATCGAAGCGAACAACAGAGACTACGGCGGAGATCCTTACAACCAGATGGGTGCTGAAACAAAAGCCTTATTGCAGACATCGAGAATGATGTCGAACGGTTTCGCTCAGACCATGGCTGACATTGACGAGTCGATCGAGATTGATCGTGCGTTAGGTATTGCTTCAGAGTTCAGTACTGCTCGAACGGGACTGAAGCAGAAATTATGGGCGGCTCGAAGTCAACTTGAGAATGAGGTGGCTACTACGAAGGACACTGCTGCTCTAGATGCATTCGATACGATATCTGCAGCTAACGCTACTTTGGCTGGTGCTCTCGGGGCTGCTGGAATAACTTCGAGTCAAGATCTTGGCGCTATTGCTCAAGCTACGATGAAACAAGACCAAGACCTCGAGCAAGCTTTGGCTGGTGCCAAGTTCGCTGCGAATAGTAGTTTCGCTGCCGACAAATATGCTGCGGATCAAAGTTTCCAATCCACAGTTTTGGAAATAAACACTATGGAGCAGCAAGGCAAAATCAGTTCCGCTTCTGCTCGAGAGCAGATCGAGTCAGCTAAAGCGACCGAGCAGCAAGCATTCAATCTTCAGTCCAAACGTGGCGCAGACTTGGCAGGATACTTTGGGTACAGCGAGCGTGCGTGGGCGGCGATGGCTCCTAAAGCCAGAGAGATCATTGTTGAGGCTTCGGTCAGCGGAGACATGATTGTCGACATTGACGGCCAACAGGTTGCGATGTCGCCTGATGTGTACGTCCAGATGCAAAACAACTTGGCGAATCAGCAACTTAATCGTGATCAGCAAGCGATTGACGTTGATGAACAAAATCAGCAACGTCAGAGCGAACTAGGCATTTTGGAGCGTGCTGCAGCAGCGGGAATGGATATCACTGCGCTCATCACATCGTACCAAAAACAGGTAGACGATGAAATGTATAAAGGTACAGGTATTGATCCGCCTTCATTCGAAACCTTTGTTTTCGAACAGTTGCAATTACAAGGTGAAGCGGGAGCTCAAGAAAGTGTTGATGAGCAGGCAGCACTTGATTTAGCGACACAAGAATACTTGCAGGGAATGGGCTTGAACGTTCCGACGGGTGGAATTGAAGGTGCAAATGGAAGTTCTGCCAATTCAAAAATCATAGGACCTGATGCCCCTACTTTGTCCGAGATTATACAAGGCATCTTCGAAGCCTCAAGGATAAAAGATATTTACGGGGACATTCCTGCAGACGCACAGATGAGAGACCCATTCGGCGTAAGGAATTAAATGCCTACTCGAGCGGAACTCCTCCAAGGGATAGGTCCGACTAAGTCGGATGTGATCAACACTGGCCGTAAAGGCGGTGTTGATCGTTCGAGCATTCTTAAAGCAGCAGGCCAACAAGTGACTGCGGCACCACGGACGTACAGCCAAGACATTGATTCCGCTATTACTTCTTTAAGGGAACAAGGCATTCTTAGTTCTGAAACGCAGGGCTACCAAATGCCTGAAAGGTTTGGTACACCAATCAGACAAGAGGTGAAGGAAGAGTCTCGGGATGCACGCGAAACTCCCGATATTGCTAAGTCGATAGTTCTTAAAACTGGTGAAAAGATTTTGAGGGCTGGCGTCGCTATCCCTGCTTCCACTGCGATGGAAATCATGGACGGTTTCACTGGTGAAGGCTTTTCGCCTGTCGATTGGTTTAATCAGTCGATTACTGAGCCAATCAGTTGGGGATCTGTACGAGATAAACATCCTAATGTTTATTGGGCTATGGCTGTTCCTACTGCTGGGTTGTCACTTATTCCTGCTGGTTTAGATTTGGCGGGTTGGGAATCGGCGGCAGATTTGTCTGCAGATTTTATGTTCGATATTTGGAATTTAGCTGGCGGTCTAAACAAATTCGTTGGCGTGACTAAGGGTCGATCAGGTATTCAGAAAGCTTTGTTTGAGTCGACGACCAACATTAATGGGCCTGTGAAATTTACTGGTGCTATGGCGGATGCTGCTCGTGCTGCTTCTGTGGCTATGGACACATCGAAGGGGAACTCGATCTCTGCGGCTATTCGAGTTTTGAAGCAAACCAAAGAAGGTCGCGAGGTCATGCGCCAAATGGATCTGGTTCCTGGGTTGCGTCTCCGTCTACCAGGTACAGGCACAGCTACAAGAGTTTTGGGTTTAGATAAACTTCCAGGGTTAGCGCCGTTGATAGCTAAGAGACGCGCGAAGCAAGTTCCAGAGTTTTGGAAAGTCGCAGACGACGGTGCAGTGATCAGTGATGATGTGTTAGCTGCAGAAATATTGAAAGCGTCTAAGGCACGTCGCCCTGGTGGCGTAATGAATATGAAGAACAGGATAGTTCCTGAGGGCACAGCACTTGAGAAGCTTGGTTATGCAGCTACGAAGATGCCCGTTGAAATGGTTGCACCTTTGATGGGGACCAGCGCGATGGGCTTGGGTGGTGCAGCTGCGTTAAAGGTCATGGACTCCCCTATCCGAGCGACTAAGCAAGTCAAAAAAATGATTGGTGAAGAAAGGGTCGCTAAGTTTGCGACGAAGTTCGGGGCGGAACTGTTCGCAGGTGCCTACAAATTTTTGGATGTGCTGAAACAGTCCGATAGTCCTGCTGCTATATGGCTCGGGAACACTATGAAAGAAGTTGGCCGGCGGGCCGACATGATGTCAAGAGATTTTACTGCCAATGTGGAGCTGAAAGTGCAGAGAGCGCTTGACGAAGCAGAGTTGGATGGTATCAGTGCAGAGTCTTTAAGTGAGTTGGCTTCTTTCGACCCGTTCATTCGTGCAGCAGATGGCACTATAAGAGCGAGGCAACCAGGGCTCGGGCCAGAGTTCGCCAATGTGACTGATGAGCGACTTGAAACCCTTTACGATCTGAGCCGTCAGGTTGCTGATTACAGCGCCGAAATGAATATCGGTATTCGTGGTGAAGATTTCAAAATGCAGGTCGATGAGGTTCTTGACTCTGAAGGCGGATATGTCCCCAGGATGGTAACCCCAGAGGGGAAAGAACTTCTTGATGTAGCGGGCGACGATTTGCCGCTGGGCGTCAACCTTCAGGGACGTTTCGATGCTGGCAATTTGAGGGACCGTCAAGTTAAAGTCGGTGGACATGTTGATGTGAAAGTTACTGACCCTGATTGGGTTCCACCTGCAGGGGTTCAGGTCCTCTCAAGCCAGATCGTTGATGGCAAACTGGTGCGAGTGGTGCGAGTGGTTGACACTGTCCTCCCACCTAAACAAGTCGGTAAGTCTGTAGCGAAACAAGTTAACGATATGGCAGAGTCTATTGGTCTTCCTAAAATTTATGAAGAGTCGTTCGCTAAAGTTTGGGGACGCTACGCCAACGTTGTTGGTGATGATTTCCGTATGCGAGTCATCGAAAACAATATGACAAAGTATGGGCTGCTTCTTGAGAACGAGCAACTCGGTGTCGATGAACTCCTCGCAATCCGCAAGAAGATTCAAGAGGTTAAACCGAACATCAAAACTGCTAAAGCGAATGTTGGTAAAGCCAGGGCTGAAGCCAGCAAGATGAATGACCTTCGCAAAAAGTGGTGGAAGCAGAACGTTCGACCGTTATTAAATAATGATCCTGAAGGTCTTGAACTTGCGGTAAAGATGGAACGAGCGTTCACTGACACTGCTAACGCCTCGGCGGAGCTAGAGGTTATCCAGGCGGAGCTTGATGTTGTACGTCAACAATTGGTTGACATCAGTAAGAACGTTAAACGAAAGAATCTTTCGTTGAACGATCCTCAGTATCAGCAGGCAATGTCGAAGGCTCTTGATTTGCAGGCTCGAGTGCGGGTGCTGAAAGATTTCAGGGAGGCGAGAGACGCTGTTATAGATACGTTGACGAAGATGCGGGATCTCGAAGCTGGGTATGGTCCGATTGGTAAACAACCAATCGAAGTAAGGGCGTTACTTCGTGCAGAACGTGGCGTACAGACCAACGAAGAGATGCTCCCATTGGACGCTTTGAAAGAGTTGCAAAAGACATTAGATGAGCAACTGGATTTTTTAGAGAATGAGGTCATGCCGTCTATCTACGATATGGCTGAACGTTATGGCTTGGGCACTGTAGAAGCTCAAGCATTAGGTGATCTGGTTAAGGCCAGTAAAGGCAACCTCCCGAAAGGGAGGAGGATGAAGACTGAAACTAAGATCCGCAGTTTCAATGATTCGATTGCCGAGTTTAAGAAGCTTGACGCTGAACTAGGTTTTGAGAATCTTTTGTCTACAGCCAACAGTGGCTTACCTATTGAGGTACAAGCAGCTAAAGCCCTGGCAGATTTGGATCGACAGTCTCAGTGGCTAAGGGCACAGTTCGCTGCGATTGGCAGCAAGGACGAACTGGTAACTCTTAACCGTGGGATCGATCTTCCGACCGGCAGGTTCGAGGAACCCGCCGAAGTTATAACTCTTAAGAAGAAGTTGGAATTAGATTTCATTTCGTTGACTGTTCGTAAAGCTGAAATGCTTGAGGGTCTTGCGAAGATGGAAAAAATTCAGCAAGACGCTCTTGAGAAAATGCAGAAACGTTTCGCTCAGGCTGACGTTGAGAGAGCTAGAGGTGATGCTGCATCAGCTAGGTACGAAGAAGAGATGGGCAAAGTTGCGAAGTATGAGGCTGAAGCTCAGAGGTACGAATTTGATGAGATGATTCCGCTGTACAAAAAGTTTGCTGACACTCTTGATAACTTGGCGAAAAAGGCGAAGCAGGCTGGGGTCAATGCGGAAGCTATTGGTCTTCAGATAAACCAGGCGTATGACGACTTGATGGATGGCATCCAAGCTCTGGGTGCTCAACCTGTTCTAGATAGTAAAGAGAATCTTGACCTACTGAACAAAGTAATGAATGCGTCGAATAGGAGATGGGGTGGATATCACACCATCTTGGATACCAATCTTGATGTTTCTGCCGATCAGGTGAGACAGGTGCTTGAAAGTTTCAAGTCAATCAACCACCGTGAGTCAAGCAGTAAATATGTGAGGTATTGGGATACTATCCAAAGGTTCTTGAAATCTCAGCAGTTAGCGACTCCTGGTTTCGTCGCACGAAATACGCAGGGAGCGATCTGGAATGCGGCTCAGAAAGGCGTCAACCCGTCGATGCTTGCTCGGTCTTTCAAGATGCTTAGAAGAGCGTTCAAGGTTGGCGAAGGTGACGCTGTTCGGGGTGTTCAAATACTTGCTGATCAAGGCGAGGAGGGGTATCCAGCAATGCTTGAGTTAATTAATGCTGGTGTTCTTCGAAGCGGGCAGGGTGCTCAATCTGTTGAAGCTTCTTTAGAAGTTGAAACACATTTCGCTACAAAAATTTATGCCCGTAAGGGAGGGGTCAGGAAGGGTCAGTCTGTAAGACGAGAATGGAACCCCATGAGACCAGAGTTTGTCTTCAATAAAGGCATTCGAACTGCTAACAACATGGTTGAAGATTCTGTACGTCTGGGTACGGGCCTGGACGTACTGGCAGAAGGTGGTTCTCTCGATGACGCAATGAATATGATTGTGTCAACCCAGTTTGATTACAATGAGTTGAGCGCTGGGGAACGCTACTTAAAACAATTTGTGTTTCCTTTCTGGACTTGGACCAGAAAGAACTTGCCGCTGCAACTATCTATGATGTATCGACATCCAGGCAAATTGAATCGTCTGTTGTCAATCAAAGAGAACATTGAACGGATGAGCGAGAAAGAAGATACTGTGCCTGCCTATTTCATGCAGCCTTTCGGTATCAGGCTTCCGTTTGCGCCTGGCGGGAGTCAAACCTATTTTGTTCCAGATTTACCTTTCATTGATCTGTTTAGAGCAGACCCGTTCGGTGACGACTTTGGTGTGCCTCAACTGCTTTCAGAGGTTACCCCAGCTCTAAAGTTCATACCCGAAAGATATTTGCAGAAACAATTCTTTAAGGGCATCCCTATCAGCGATCGGTACCAGAAGATGCCTGCGAACTTTGGGAACATTCCTGGTTTGAAACAAGCGCTTGAGTTGTTGCCTGGCAACATTGTGAAGAATGGCAAGATGCGAGCTAACAACATTTATATGGTTGAGCAGTTGGTCCCAATGATAGGGCGACTCAGACGTATCGCTCCTGTTGAGGATAAGTATCAGGGGCATCGCCAGTTGCAGTCGTTTCTGTCGATGGCGTTAGGGTTGCCTGTGCGGTTCAACACGGAAGAGATGAAGTCTTCCACTCGTTATCAGAAGCGTTTGAAACGCAGTGAAGAACGGCGAGATGTTAGAGATTTAGCTGACGCTAACCGATAATGGGACAGATGCCTGCAATAGTTGATGCAACATATTTCTCGAGCCGAGTGGGGTGCTACCCCACCCAGACGACCATTTAGCCGTCTACGACCGTCAAGGGTCGTTGGTATCGTAATTCACCACAGTGGCGTACAGAAGGCCCCTAAGGGCGTTGAGGCGGTCCTGGCTTATGAGCACCACCATGTGGTGCGAAACAGGTGGAATGGCATTGCTTATAACTGGCTTGTTGACGAAAACGGAATATGTTACGAAGGTCGCGGAGCGGGAGTCGTATCAGCGGCAACAAAAGGCTGGAACTCTCGAACAGAGAGTATTCAATATACGGGTTGGGGTTCTACGGATGTGCCCGATGCGGCTCTCCGCACCATTAAAGCAAAGATAGATGAAATTCAGACAAGGTATGGGCGACGGTTGTGGGTGAAACCACATAAGAGTCTGGGCACCACTTCGTGCCCTGGAACAGTTTTGATCAACTGGCTGGCTGAGGGTATGGCCGGCCAAGCAGTTGAAGAGAAAAGTGGGGGCGCGAAGCTTGTTCGCATCGCAGCGGAGATAGCTCGCCGCCCCTTGAGCCGGCGTCGCCGTTCCAAAGGCGAAGCAGTTTTGGCTGTACAGATCCGCTTGAAGCAGAAAGGGCATGACCCTGGCGTCTGCGATGGAGTCGCTGGTCGACTCTTTGACCAAGCCACCCGTGCCTTTCAAAGGACTCAAGGGTATCTGAAGGCTGATGGTGTGGTCGGCTCTAAAACGTTCAACTCACTTTTTAAACAATAGGAGAATAACTATGAGAAGAAAAGACGTACAAGCAGGTCAGGTCACAGACTCGGCTGACAACATGCAGGCGATGCAAAATTATGCTGCGGCAACGGCGAAGCGTTTACGCTCGGGTCCGCTCGGCAATCAGGCTCACGGTGCCGTAGTGTTCAAAAAGTCTTACTAGTGACCAACAATGAAAGGTCATCGTTTGACTGGGTTGACTGGGTTGAGAGATCTGTTTGGACTGCGGTCGAAGCAGGTTTAGCGGTCATGGTTGTTACTGATGTTTCGTCTTTCAAAGCTGCGGGTGCGGCTGCTGCTGCTGCTGCTATTTCTGCTGTGAAATCTCTAGCGAAAGCGCGACTCAATCGCTAATCATGGACAATCTGCAGGTGGCTTTCGCCAAGTGGTTCAAGGACGAGGGAGGAGAGGTCGAGCAAGAAATCGAAGACGAAATCAAGAAGACTCTTCCAATGTTCGACTCGGCCGATGGAACCCATTCTAAGTGGGTGACACCGTTCCCTGGTGCCTCAGAATCTTTAGGGGTTCTGTTGATGCTCACCGAAGATGAGTGCGCCGATTTGATGTGCGCTTGGGAAGAAGCGCAAGAGGGCGATATGACTTCAGGGACTTTCATCGCCGGCTGGCTCGCCCATTTCATGAAGTTCATTGATGCTGCCTGCTCCTAAAAGAGTTTCATAAAGCTCCTGGTCTCCTTTAACCATATTGCTGACTCGGCGAATCATCAGATCACGTCGTCGAGCGAGCGTTGTTTTTGAGACACCGGTATACCAGGACGCTGTCCGCAGACTGCAATGAGCAATCATTAACGTTTGCACCATCGCAGCGTCGACTGAGTCGCCGCAGCATTCTGTGATGATCTCTTCAAATTTTTCGTACGCTCGTTCCAAGTCTTGATCTCGCTGATCTTTCGGCAGCGGCTGCGGTATCCACCATTCTTGAGTTGGGTCTCTTGGGAAAACTTTTCGGCCTTTGCCGGCTATCCAACCACTCTTAAATTGGCGCATCGTACACACCCCAAGGAAGCCGAGTACTGGTGACTCTCAGTGCGGCTTTCCCTCGGAGTGTGTCGTTGTTCGTATCGAGTCGTTCGATGCGTCCAGACTGGCGGTCCCACAGTTCGAATGCTGCATCGAGCGGCATCCACAATCCTTCTTCTTTTGGTCGGGACCACAACCAAAACCAGACGGGATGTGTCGCATCCCATTTAGCGAGCTCTACTAGCTTGCCAAGCTTCAAAAGAATGCCCTTAGGCCCGAAACCCTGAACCTCGACAAACGCTTTAGGCATCAAATAGTCGGGAGAGTGACTGACGAACTTCGGCAAGTTTTGTACGCCCCAACTTAATGACGGACGATCAAGTCCGAATCGGAGAGGAGGCGAGGGAAGATCCTCATGCACACGCATGAAATGTCCCTCAGCTTCATTGGCCCAACCACCGTTATATCGTTGGGTCAGTGACTTACTACTAAAATCGTTCATAGTTTTATGGCATCAATCCTTTGCACAAGGGAGTCATTTTTGAATGCTCCGCCTGTCGTCCCTCGGCCAATGTTTTCTGAAAGAGCCCCTAGCTGCAGCCCGTCCATTGTTAATTTCAAAAGGTTGTCTACGTCCCCGCCCCATTTCTTTGCAGGGTCCTCGATTGGGTTCACCCAAATCGACTGGCCTTCGGCGGTGTAGACCACGGTTACGCTGACGGGCACTTCGTATGTCGGGTTTCCCGACAATGCCCAAATGTCTCGAATGCATTGCTCAGCGTTCAACGTGGCTGCAGGTGTGTAGACTCTTCGCCTCGATACCCGAGGACGCTCCTTGGGTTTGGGTCGACTGTCGACGTGTATAAAGTGGCCTTCAAGTTCCATGCAAAGTTCCTTGATCTTGTTCGAATCGTCGTTTGGCTGCAGTCGCCAGGTCGATGTATTGCTGGTTAGCGTCTGGGCGTTCAGTAAACTTTCGGCCCCAACGCGCATCCCACTCAGCTAACTGGGTTCCTGTTTCGCCAACATCGAAGCCGACACCTATAAGACCTATCGCTAGAGTGAACATTGATTTAGATCGATCGATCTTCCCGTCGATCATCTGCGGGCCGTTGTCCCAAATCTCTTGACTGATTTTCTTTAGCTTTCGTTTAGTTTTCCAACTGTTGCGACGCGTCGGAAGAGGCGAAGGCTCAACGAGTTTAGGGGCCAAATTTTCTAGGGTTACTAACTGTTCTTCGGAGACTCGAGCCTTCCAAGCTTGCTCAACGAACTCTTCCAAACTTAAAGTCCAGGAACCTTTACGAACTAGTTGTCGACCGACCCGTCCAATCCCTGGGTATGGGAGACGGATACCGTTTCCCCAACCTCCCGATGGTCGTTTCGTTTGCTTGGGATAAACCTCATCGATGCCGGCCTTTACAAGTAGGCATGCAGCCATCAAACTGTTTCGCATCAGTTTCGCAGAGACAGGTTCTTTGGCGTACACCCAAAGATGTGCGCCTTTGCTTCGGGAGAGCTCTGTGAAAGATTCAATGTTTTGTTGCTTCAAAACTTCGGTCACGTTCGCTGCATGAATCAGAGAGTATTCGTCCCCGATGTCCCAGTCGATGGCACCCCACATCACTGTTGGCGGGTCGCCTATCAATGGGTAAACACCTAGTGGGTCTTCCCCGTAAAGATGTTCGTTGATGTACGTCAAATAGGCGTCACCTTGGAACCCTGTTGGGTTCCCGTTCGGGTCTTTCCTGGGTCGAAAGTTGTCGCCAGCATCAGCAACGCCTCCACCCTGATGGAGTGCAGCGAATTTGTTGACGACCTCTGCAGACATCAGGTCGGCTCAAGGTCTGGCGTGTATTCAGAAATACGGCCAGTATCTGGGTCAATATAATATGTGAGATCGCCACGCAAATTTCCGCGTTTGTTCTTAAGTAAATTTATGTTGATTGAGTTCTCATGCCAGCGTTTCTCAGCAGGGGTCAGGTCCGAACGGTCACGTTGCCTGTAGACCTCATAAGCGAAGATCGCTTCTTGTTCGCCGCCGAATCTCGAGGAGTACAAACCTGAAGCTTCCCCCACAGCACCAGAACGTCCTTGCTGGTGGATCAAAACTAAAGCTATATCGTTTTGCTTGGCCCATATTTTCATGCCTTGAGCTTTGGCGATGACTCCTTGGGAGTCAGGCGCCCCAGCGCCACCGAACAGTTCCAAATAATCACACACTGCCAATGTGGCTGGCATCTTCCAATACGTTTCCGCCTCGGCCAGAACTTGATGCATCTCCTCAAATGTCGGAGAACCGTCATAGATTAAAACTTTGTCTAGATGTCCGCCTGGCGCTGCGAGTTCTTTGATGTGAGCAACAAGCGAAGGGTCTCCCTCTCTCATCTTTTGTTCAACCAAACCGCTATTGAGCCCGAACATGAGGCTGTATAGTTTCGCAACAATCAGTTCTCTGGGCTCATCAGGGCTATAGATCAGTATTCGCGAGTTCTCATTGCTGAGCAGCGAATTCACTACAGCATTAAAAACAACTTGACTCTTGCCCATGTGGCTGCGACCGAAGAACAATGCGACTTCACCTCGCCCTAATCCACGAGTCATCAGGTCTAGCCTGGTGAAACCCAAATGCCAGCGGGCTTGAGGGTTGGTCGCATAATCGATCCAAGACTCAACCGCGCTGGCAGTGGGCTCTATCATTTTGAAATCAGGCACCGACTCTGACTCGGTAAAGCCCACTCGTGAGGAAGTCGCATCAGTTGAGCTTGAGATCCTTTCGGAAATCAATGATGCGATCTCGAGTGGCGAGATCAGAGCAGGTGCCTCCATCTTGTTAGGCGGATGCTCGCATTAAGCCTCTGAGAGCATTAACCGCTTCGCTTTCGTCAGCGTAAGCCTGAAGGCCGGCAGGAGTGTTGAATGATGTTGGCATCGAGTCGCCCCAAAGGCCATCATCTGCGAACTGGGTCGCAGTCCTTTTGATTCTGAAATCTGGTCCTTTACCGCCACCACTCTTAGCTCTTGAATCTCCCCAATTGTCGAATCCAGATTTAGGATTGTTGTAAAGGAAATCCCATTTATCTTGATACTTCGACGCAGCAGCGCCAGCCAGAGCCACAGGCGCTGGAGCCTGAGCTAAGGGAGAAGGAGGAACGATGGAAAGTGCCGGTGTAAAACTCGGAGCGCTTTTTTCTAACTCCGTATCGGAGTCAAGCAACGCAGAATAGATAGCTTCCAAACTTTCATAAAACTGACCGCTCCTTACTGCTTCCACACCTGCACCATGAAGGATCTCGCCGGCGATCTTGCCGGCCACCTGCCGAACGATCAGATTGTCACTGGTCATACTGTTTCCATTTCTATTTTGTTTTCACGAACATTTGGCCGACCATACGTTTCGACATCAGAAGTCAAATACTTTCCACGGCAATCAGCCCAGGCAGGGCACCAGTCCTGCGAGCAGAACCAGGAATCCCACTGCTGCGGAAGCGCAGGCAAATTAGCTTCAAGCGTGTAAGCCAGATTCAGACACATCGCTATGAGTGCCTGATGCTCCTGACCCTGACGGCCCATATGAATCCAAGTAGGCTCAGACTTATTAGTTAAATGGCAGAGACTGAAGTTATCTATTTGCAGTGCGAATGAGTAAACATTCGATTGAAGATTGGAGCGGCGATAGATCCACTCATCTCGAGGTGGGGCCTTCGGGTTTTTCCAATCAATGATTCTCGCATCAGGATCTCCTGGTGTGCCCTCCACCCAGTCGGGAGTGCCACTGAGATAAATCTCGCGATCATCGTCTTCGTAGGCCAAGACTTTAAACTTCTCTTCGACGCTGCTCGGCCGATTCAAAGTTGGGAGCACCTGCTCATACCAAACAACCAGCCGCTCATTCGTTTGCTTCAAGATCTTGTCGGGCGAAACACGCCATTTCGTGTCAGGGATCGCTGACTCTTCGTCGAAGCAACGCTCACCCAACTCGAGGACCATACTCAGAGGCATCTGAGTATTTGAATGCATCCACTCTAAACCGAATGCCTCGATCGTGTTGTGGACAGAATTGCCTCGAACGAAATCCGAATTGTTTTGCTCCTCAACAGTCCCAGCGTTTTTGCGCCGAGCATATTCTGGGCACTTCCAGACATCATTCAAGAATGATTGTCTGAACTTGTGGATGTGTTTAGGTTTCTGCATTCTGTCCTTGAGTGTATCGACACATTGCTTACGTGTACAGCACCTAACATAGTTAGAGGGTGGGACAGTACCGTAACCTCCGCTCGCGCTAGCGCTAGCTGCTCTAGGCGTACAGTTCTAGCTAGGAAAGGCGAAAGGCCGCCCGTAGGGAGCGGCCCTTCTAGCGTTGCTTACGCAAGTAGATTCTAACGATGTGTCAAGGATATATCAAGGACCATGTGCTGGAACTGTATTAACGTGTAACGTTTGCGCCTTTCAGTTGGTCAATCTCTTGCTGGAGTAGCTTGTTGATGTACTTCAATTCCCCGATTTGTTGCTGCGCTTCTTTGAGCTCAGCCATCGCTGTGCGCTCGAAGTCCTCGCTCCTGGCAATGCCTGTCGCTCCCTGCCTGTTCGGGTTAATGCCCGAACGACGGAGCGCATTGTACATCCTGGTCCTCGTAAGGCCAGTCCTCGTAAGGATCTCATCAACTGGTGAACTGTCAAGGTACAACGCGATCGCATACTCTTTCAGTTCGCGATCTGGCAAACTCGCGATCGTCCGATTTGATTTCTTCTTATGTAACTTAAGAATTTCTTCAAAGTCTTTCATCGCGTCAACCTCACAATCATCGACTCTAGACGAAGAATATTGTCGCTTATCTCTTCGTTCATCAATCCTTCCTCAGTTCTCGGCAGCCCATGAAATATTGAGGTGATCATCTCCATCACTTCAACTATTTCGCGCTTATAAAGTCCGTTTGAAAAGGAGATCTGATCGTCATTCTCTCGCTGCAACTCCATCTCATTGAATTGGGCAACTCTCTTGGACATAGACTCCCAATTTTCTAGCTTGAGATTGCACCCGAAGCCGTAACCCATGTCGGCCCCATAGGACTTAAAAAGCACGCCCCTAACGCCGCCATCCTCGACTGCTGGATAGAGCACAGCGCTTACGTCGGCCCCAGTAGGCATCCTGGGATTACCCTGCAGGCTTTCCCTCGACCGAGTTTCCTTCATGTCTCCAAACGTAAGGTGACCATTTACCAAACGCTCGTGATCGACATTCTGTGCATTCGTGTAGAGAATGCGGTCGCTTGAAACAATCCAACATATTTCGATTACTGCATTAACTTTAAATAGACGCGACGCTGCCCTCGACCATTGGGTGACTTCAGTTCTCATTTGAACTTCGGTGTCGAAAACCTTCACTTCTTGATCGTCAGTTCTAATGGTTTCCATTGAGTTCCCTTCGATCAATCTCATCAAGAATATTGTGGATGCCTCTAAGAGCGACACGACCTTCATCAAGAAGATTGCGATTCGTTGCCAACGAATGAGTCAGCGAGTTTTGCAACTTTATGGAATGGGTCTCGAAGTCAGCATTCTTCCAAAGTTCTGTCGGAAATCCTAAGGTCTTGAACATCCCGATGTAACGCCGGTAGTCGCACTCATTCCTTTCGGCCCGAGCGTATGTCCCCCAAGGAATCCCTAATTTCATAGCAACATTAGGAGCAGTGTCTTTCAATACTTCCTTGCGATATTTTCTTAATGCTCGGCCGAGATTTAGCGAGTCAGCTCGACTATGAGCCCAATCTTCTTCGTTTCTTTGCGAAATATCCATAGTGCGATCGACCCTAGCATCATGCTCTCTCATCATGCCGAGATTCCTTCCAGCAGGAACTTTTCCAAACCTTCACTCAAATCCACATAGTAAGTAGTCGTCGTTTTAATGTCCGAGTGGCCCATCAAACTAGAGACCTTCTCAATCGGCAATCCCGCCTGATAACAGTTATGACCAAACGAATGACGCAAATCATGCGGAGTGAATGGCATCGAAGAATGATTCTTGCCCGACTTCACATGCCCATGAGGGTTCCAATAGAAACCCTGCAGTCTGCGAGTCGCCTCAGGCTCACCCCGCTCAGGATTCGCAGCAATCAGATAGCCCCTCCTATGCTTCGCCTCATCCATCAACTTTTGGAAGTCAAACCAGAACTTAGGGTTACCGTGATGATGAGCCAAATACTGTCCTGCAGCGCGCCAAGGATAACTGGCCTTCTCCTCACCCCGCCTCGTCCGCTTCCGCTCCACATTCAAACGATCCCCAACAACATGAAACGTTTTAAGTTTCATGATCTCATGGGCTCGAAGCCCATTGAACCAGCCAAGCCCTAAAGCCAACCGCAACTCAGGCTTAAAAGAATCAAACGGCAAAGCATAAAACTTGTCCGTTTCAACCCAACGCTTCAACCGCTCGTTGATCTTAGGAATCGAATCCTTCAAACGAATGCCGAAATCTTTTTCTAGGTACTCGTATCTGTACGCCCAATTATAGAAAGAGCGCAGCACATTCAAATCGTTTTTTTTCGTGTACGGAGAAGGGGCACCGGTCCTTCGACCGCGAAAAGCAAAATCAACCATCGACTTATCCGTCGGAGTCAAATGATCGGCATCAAACAACAGCCAATGCTTTAGCACATGTCGCAACCCATGCATCGTCGCATCAGTCGCCTCAGTGCGCCGTTTTCTTTGCAACAAATAATCATCAACAAGCACTTCAGCGCTCATCGACCTCTCAAACTTATCCATAATTTTCTCCCTCGGGATTTAGTCAACGAAAGAAAACAGAAAAGCAACCGATTGTGGGCGCTACAGGACTCGAACCTGTGACCCCCTCCTACGTGGATGCTCTCCACATTATCTTTACGATGTCAAGCATACAACAAACGCTTCAAA